>Ga0102851_10000370_pt1 | contig 22109 bp, 26 predicted proteins | sample Mud3Dept3metaG_FD_79558 | JGI IMG/M metagenome (GOLD analysis project Ga0102851, IMG submission 79558) | Freshwater wetland microbial communities from Ohio, USA, analyzing the effect of biotic and abiotic controls - Mud 3 Core 4 Depth 3... | ecosystem: Environmental > Aquatic > Freshwater >... | reverse complement strand
ATGTACCGCCTGTGGCATTTCCACGGGAACTTCTCCGCGCAGATTATGACTGATGTCTTTTGGATAGCAATGTTCTCAAGTACGCTGATGCCGAGTTCAAATTCCTCGGTCAGGGCATAATTCACATATCCTCCCTTTCTGAACCCCCCGAGCTCTTTTCCCATATAATGGTATGCAAGTCTCTCTTTAGAGAGTATGTTTTCGAGATTTACTCTTTTAAAGTGTTCGAGCTTGCTTGACGGATAACTCCTAACATCTATAACAGCTTCAATATTGCAGGAACTTATGATCTCAATGAAGTCTTCCTGACTACGATATGCAGTACCGAGTGTATATATTTTTTTCATGAAGCTGCCGCACATACATATAAATTGACAAAGACGGCATGTTAGACATATAATTTACTAGTCTTTTTCACAATTTAATTCTCTATATTATAGACAGGAGGACGTTTAAATGTCAGATGCAGTCACGAGCGTTTCAAATGACACCTTTGATTCCGTGGTATTGCAGTCAAAGAGCCTTGTTCTGGTTGATTTCTGGGCCACATGGTGTGGTCCGTGCAAGATAATCGCCCCGGTCGTTGAAGAGCTGGCAAAGGAATATGCAGGTAAGGCAACCTTTGCAAAAGTAAATACGGATGAGAACGCAGACCTGGCCAGCCGTTATAATATCAGAGGCATTCCCACCCTGATGTTTTTTAAAGACGGCAAGGTCATGGACCAGGTAGTGGGTGCTGTGCCGAAGGCCCAGCTTAAATCCAAGCTTGACTCCCTTATCTGATAAATCCGGACAAACCATGTATGACGTTATAATTATCGGCGGAGGCCCTGCTGGCCTGACAGCAGGGCTTTATACTTCAAGGGGCAGGCTCAAAAGCCTGCTTATTGAAAAAGCGTTTACCGGCGGACAGGTCATGACTACCGAGTGGATAGAGAACTACCCTGGTTTTGAAGACGGTATATCAGGTACTGAGCTGTCCCAGAAAATGGAAAAACAGGCAACAAAGTTCGGTCTCGAAATAATCCAGGGCGCTGTCACATCTATTTCTTTAAATAACAAAATAAAGAAGATTACCCTCGAGGACAACAAACAGTACGAGGCAAAGAGTATTATTCTAGCCACAGGTTCAAATCCCAGGCCATTGAAAATAGAAGGGGAGGATGCATACAGGGGCAGGGGGGTCTCGTATTGCGCCACCTGTGACGGGGCCTTTTTCAGGAATGAAAAGCTGGCTGTAATCGGCGGAGGAGATTCTGCTGTCGAGGAGGGAATATTTTTAACAAAATTTGCGGACACCGTTTATATCATACACAGGAGAGACCTGCTCCGGGCGGCAAAGGTCGTACAGGAAAGGGCTTTTGCAAATCCGAAGATGAAATTTGTCTGGAACTCAGTGCCGGAAAAAATTGAGGGAGACGACCGCGGTGTTAAGACCATCCACATAAAAAATGTAATAACAGGAGAGCGGTCAGCACTGGAAGTTGCGGGTGTATTTATTTATGTAGGCTACAACCCGAACACTGAATTTCTTAAAGGTCTGGTTGTTCTTAATGAAAGTAATTACGTGGTAACTGATGAGAATATGTCATGTTCCACACTGGGTATATTCGCGGCTGGAGATGTCAGGGCAAAGCCTTTAAAACAAATCGCTACAGCGGTTGGTGACGGGGCAATAGCAGGGGTATCAGCAGAGAAATATATAGAGGAGAATTTTTAACAGGGTCAGTGCACAGTGGACAGGTATCAGAAGTGAAACCTGTCCAGTGAATCCTGAATACTGAAAATGTTTGAATCACTATCTGACAGATTAGAGGGAATATTCAAGAAGCTGAAGGGACGTGGTCTTCTCAAGGAAGAGGACGTGATGGCTGCCCTTAAAGAGATCAGGATGGCCCTGCTTGAGGCGGACGTCAATTTTAAGGTAGTCAAGGACTTTGTCGAAAAAGTAAGGGAAAGGGCGGTCGGCAAAGAAGTCATCGAAAGCATTACCCCCGGACAGCAGGTAGTAAAAATCGTCCATGACAGCCTCTGTGACCTTATGGGCGGAGGTCAGAGCAAGATCACCCTTGCACCCAACCCCCCGACGGTTATTATGCTTGTCGGTCTTCACGGTTCAGGCAAGACGACAACCGCGGCAAAGCTCGCAAACAATTTCAAGAAAGACGGCAGACGACCGATGCTCGTGGCAATGGATACAGGCAGACCCGCAGCTATTGATCAGCTCGTATCTCTTGGCAAGCAGATCGATGTGCCTGTACATGCGACACGGCCCGGAGACAACCCTGTTGCCATTTATCCGGAGGCCCTGAAAAAAGCGAATCTGGAAGGCAGGGACATTTTAATCCTTGACACCGCAGGCCGGCTTCATATTGACGAGGACCTGATGGACCAGCTTGATGACCTGAAAAAAACGGCAAAACCGCATGAGATCCTGCTTGTTGCCGATGCCATGACAGGACAGGATGCCGTCAACATTTCAAAGTCCTTTAATGACAGGCTCAACCTGCAGGGAGTTGTTCTCACAAAGATGGATGGAGATGCCCGGGGCGGGGCGGCCCTTTCGATTGTTCACGTCACTGAAAAGCCGATTAAGTTTATAGGTGTAGGTGAAAAGGTCGATTTTCTCGAACCTTTCTATCCCGAGAGAATGGCGTCGAGGATTTTAGGCATGGGAGATGTGGTATCTCTTGTGGAAAAAGCCCAGGAAGCGGTGGACCTGGAAGATGCCCTTGAACTTGAAGATAAAATCAGGAAAGACAGATTTACATATGAAGACCTCATAACTCAGATCAAACAGATCAAAAAAATGGGCCCCCTGGAGAATATTCTCAGCATGATTCCGGGATTAGGCAAGCAGTTGAAGGGTGTTCAGATAGATGACAGGGCCTTTGTTAAGGTAGAGGCGATCATAAATTCCATGACAATGCAGGAAAGAAGAAATTATGTTATACTGAACGGCAGTCGAAAACAGAGGATCGCAGCAGGCAGCGGGACAACGGTTGCCGATGTAAATAAAATAGTCAAACAGCATCTTACCATGAAAAAGATGCTGAAGAAGTTTAAGCGCGGCAAGGGTTTTAATATGCCGCAGTTTAAGTTCTGAATGACAGGATATTGATCGGGATTCATTTCATAATATCTTGAATTTCTTGTCGTATATCCTGTATTATGAATACTTAATTTAATATGGAGGATGTAATTTGGTAAAGATCAGACTGACAAGAAAAGGTGCCAAGAAGAAACCTTTTTACAGGGTCATTGTAACTGAATCAAGCACGAGAAGGGACGGGCCGTTTCTCGAGATCATAGGGACATATGATCCGTTAAAGAACCCCTCTGAAGTGAAGATCGATTCAGAAAGGGCCAAATACTGGCTTGGCTGCGGCGCACAACCAACTTCTGTTGTTAAGAAACTTTTGAACATTTCGGGTTTGTAAAAATCAGACCGGATGCAAATGGAGGTGGATATGAAACTGCTCATCGAAGACATGGCGAAGGCCCTCGTGGATAAGCCGGAGGATGTTTCTGTTGCCGAAGTTGACGGAGAAAGAACAACAGTCTATGAATTGCGTGTGGCCCAGACCGACCTTGGAAAGGTGATTGGAAAGCAGGGGAAAACAGCACGGGCCATGAGGACCATTTTAAGCGCTGCCGGGACAAAACTCGGCAAACGCTGCGTGCTTGAGATACTCGAATAAACTTATCCCATCGTATATAAGCATTACATTAACATCATTAATAAAAGAGAAGAAGGGAAGGCCGCTTCTTCTCTTGAATTTTTATATGGTGCAGAAAAATGAAGTGTGATGTCTTAACCATATTCCCCGAAATATTTACCTCTTATCTTAACGAAAGCATCATAAAAAGGGCCCGGGCAAAGGGCCTCCTTGATGTTGCACTGCATAATATAAGGGACTTTTCAACGGATGCGCACAGGTCTGTTGATGACTCTCCCTTCGGGGGCGGGGCAGGGATGGTCTTCAAACCCGAGCCCATATTCAGGGCGATAGACTTTCTCAAAGAGGATGGAGAACCACGGAAGGTAGTTCTCCTTACACCGCAGGGCAGGCCGTTTGATCAATCCATTGCCGAAGACTACTCAAAAGAAAAGAAAAGGTTTGTCTTTATATGCGGCCGCTATGAAGGGATCGATGAAAGGGTAAGGACACTCGTCGATGAAGAAATTTCAATCGGTGATTATGTGTTGACTGGGGGAGAACTCGCGGCCCTTGTCGTCATTGATGCGGTGACAAGGCTGGTCCCCGGGGCGCTCGGCGACGAAAGATCTGTTGAGGATGAATCCTTTTCATGGGGGCTGCTTGATTATCCCCATTATACAAGACCCCGGGAATTCAGGGGCTTACAGGTCCCCCAGGTGCTTGTTTCCGGGGACCACAGGGAAATAGAACACTGGAGGAGAAAACAGGCGCTCAGGCGGACGATGGAACTAAGGCCTGATCTTATCCGGAGGATGAAGCTTAACGAGGCGGACAGAAAAATTCTTTCTGAAATTGAAGCATCTTCAGGCAAGGCCCCTTGATTTCAAACCGGTATAGCTGGTATTCTACTACTCCTTATATTGATTTCATCATATGCAGAATAAAAGAAAAATAAATTAAAGCAGGAGGAGAAAATGAATGCAGTTAAAGTTATAGAAGAGGGTTACAAAAAAGATATACCTCCTTTCCGTGTGGGAGATACGGTCAGTGTGAGCATGAAAGTCAAAGAGGGAGAAAAAGAAAGGCTCCAGACGTTTGCGGGCGTTTGTATCGGGCGGAAAGGCAGCGGGGCCCGTGAGACCTTTATGGTGAGAAAAATATCTTACGGGGTAGGAGTGGAAAAAATATTTCCCCTCCATTCACCCCTGATTGAAAAAATAACCGTCGTCAAACAGGGAGATGTAAGAAGGGCAAAGCTTTATTATCTGAGGGGCAAGAAGGGTAAGGCGACAAAGATAAAAGACAGGTCTTTTGCAGAGCAGCAATAAGGCATTATCGAGAGATGATTGTGGGAAAACGAAATTAACGTGCTTTTGTAGCCGATTTTTTGTATTTCCGGATTTTTCCCGAAATACAAAAAGTCAAACGACTTACGGATGGGCATGACGTCAAAAAAACCTCCACCAGATCAACCCCCCCCTCCTATTTTTTTGCATGATGAGACCTTACAGAAGGAGTACCCGTTCATCGCCGGTATCGATGAGGCCGGCAGGGGACCGTTGGCCGGGCCCGTTGTTGCTGCCGCAGTCATTTTCCCTTCAGGGGTCATGATCAGAGGACTCAGAGATTCAAAACAAACTGCGGAAAAAGACCGTAAAAGATTATTCTGGGAAATTGTCAATAAAGCTGATGCTGTTGGGGTCGGCATTGTGGAAGCGGACATCATCGACAGGATTAACATACTTCAGTCTACAAAAGTGGCGATGAAAATGGCCGTACATGACCTTGGAAACAGGCCGGACCTCCTGCTTATCGATGCTGTCAGTCTCACTGATGTTGACATACGGCAGAAGTCATTTATCAAGGGAGAGTCTGTCAGTGCGGCAATTGCTGCTGCCTCCATTATCGCCAAGGTCGTCAGAGATGACATGATGCTTGACTACCATGAAAGGTATCCTGAATATAACTTTAAAAAACATAAAGGGTACGGGACCAGGGAACATATTAAATGTATAAATGAGTACGGTCCCTGTCCTATTCACAGAAAAAGTTTTTGCAGGGTGAAGGATGCTCATCTGGCGTTCCCATCGGGTCAGGATTACGACACACCTGCATCATGACTTGCGTTTATTGTGCTCTCTGTAATTGCGGCTGACATCATAGTTTTCATTCATTTCCTCTGGATTATATTTTTAATCTTCGGTGCAGTATGGGGCAGGAACTATCCCTGGATAAAAAGAATTCATATTGGAGGGATACTCTTTGCCTTACTCATACAGATGGCCGGAATCTCCTGCCCCCTGACGTACCTTGAGTTCTGGTTGAGACGGGAGCATGATTCATCTCGGAGTTATGCAGGTTCGTTTATAGCTTATTACATAGAGAAGATTGTATATATTGACCTGTCACCCGAGATGATTTTTATCATGACGATATTTCTTGCGCTGTCTTCTGCATGGCTGTATCTGAGGCATGGAATAAGTAAGAAGTAGGAAGCAGGAAGTGAGAAGTTTTGTATTATCTTTTGCTTCCCACTACTCACTTTTTGCTATGTTAGATGTCTATGTTTTTTTGATATAATCACTTATAATAATAAATATTCGGGAATCGCAAATTGAGTCATCGAAGAAATGCCCGGGTCTCTTTACTTAAGAATTTAACATGTGTTAATATTTATCTCTTATATAAAAGAAAGGTGACGTTATGGCTTTAGAAAAAGAAAAGAAAGAAAACATAATCGGACAGTACAAGCTTCATGATGGAGATACCGGGTCCCCTGAAGTACAGATAGCGCTTATCAGCGAGAGGCTCAATGATCTTAACCTGCATTTTCAGTTGCATAAGAAGGATCATCACTCCCGCAGAGGACTTCTGAAACTGGTGGGTCAGAGACGCAAACTCCTGAGTTACCTCAAGGCGGCTGACAAGGAACGGTATGATAAGCTTGTAAAACAGCTTGGATTAAGAAAGTAGAAATGAATGACAAATGTTGAGCTTGAACTTAAAGGAAAACCGCTTTATCTTGAGACAGGACGATTCGCAAAACAGGCTGATGGATCAATAATCGCCAGATATGGCGACACAGTTATACTGGCAACAGCCGTTGCCAAAAAAGAAGCAAAAGCAGATGTGGATTTTTTCCCCCTCACGGTTGATTATCAGGAAAAGGCATACGCAGCCGGTAAAATCCCGGGAGGATTTTTCAAAAGGGAAGGCAGACCGAGTGAAAAAGAGGTCCTCACCTCCCGACTGATTGACAGACCGATAAGACCTATATTCCCTGACGGCTTTTATTCAGAGACGCAGGGGATCATATCAGTATTATCCTTCGGCAATGAAAATATTTCAGACATCCTTGGAATTATCGGCATGTCTGCTGCTCTCTCCATATCTGATATCCCGTTTGACGGCCCTGTAGGCGCTGTTCGGATGGGAATATTAAAAGACTCTTTTGTTGTCAATCCCGACCTGCAGGAAATGGAAGAATGTGATTTCACCCTTGTTGTTGCAGGGACGGAGGATGCTGTACTGATGGTGGAAGGCGGCGGGCTTGAGATTACAGAATCCGTTTTGCTTGAGGCCCTTGATATCGCGCATAAGGAAATAAAAAATGTTGTTAATCTTCAGAAACAGCTGGTTGCTTTAATCGGCAAACCCAAAAGACCGGTCACTCCTCCGCAGTTAAACGAGGAGCTCATGCGGTCGGTTTCTGCCGTCGCACTCGAAAAGATAAAAGAGGCCATTGTCATTCCGGATAAATTGCTGAGACAGGACACCCTGAATAACATCCTCAAAGAAGTTGTAACGGCACTCAATACCGGGGAAGAAGACATTTCAAAGGACATCGCATTTTTATTCAATAAACTGGAAAAAGACCTTGTCAGGAACATGATCCTGGATCAGGGGACCAGGGCTGACGGCCGCAGGGCCGATGAAGTGCGGAAGATAAGCGCTGACGTCGGGATCCTGCCGCGTGCACACGGCTCAGCCCTGTTTGTCCGGGGAGAGACACAGGCCCTTGCGGTGGTCACTCTCGGCACATCCGAGGACGAACAGAGGATTGATGCACTTGAAGGAGAGTCAAAGAAGGCTTTTATGCTTCACTATAACTTCCCGCCGTTCAGTGTGGGAGAGGTAAAATTCCTGCGTTCCGCCGGCCGGAGGGAAATCGGGCACGGCATGCTTGCGGAAAGGGCGTTAAAGGAGATCCTTCCGCCCAGGACCGAATTTCCTTATACTATCAGAATAGTTTCTGATATCCTGGAATCAAACGGTTCATCGTCAATGGCCACGGTGTGCGGTGGAACGCTTGCCCTGATGGATGCAGGTGTTCCCATAAAGTCGCCTGTTGCGGGTATCGCCATGGGACTCATAAAGGAGGGGGAAAGGACAGTCGTACTGACGGACATCCTCGGACTTGAGGACCACCTGGGTGACATGGATTTTAAGGTCACAGGTACGGAAGACGGCATTACAGCGTTTCAGATGGATGTAAAGATAAGCGGCGTAAGCAGGGATATTATGGCTAACGCCCTTGAGCAGGCGAAAAAGGGAAGGCTTCATATACTCGGCAAAATGAAGGAAATCCTTTCCATTCCGAGAGACCATCTATCAGCCCATGCCCCCAGAATTTTTACCATGAAGATAAAGCCGGATAAAATCAGGGAGGTCATAGGCGCCGGCGGCAAGGTCATCAGAGGCATAGTTGAACAGACCGGGGTGAAGATAGACATTGATGATTCAGGCAACATAAATATCGCATCTATTGACGAGGAGTCGGCACAAAAGGCGATAAGTATCATAGAAGGAATTATCGCTGAGGCCGAGCTTGGAAAAATTTATACAGGGAAGGTAAAGAGGATCGTCGATTTTGGTGCGTTTGTAGAGATCTTACCGGGTACTGAAGGATTACTTCATATATCTCAAATCTCCGATAAAAGGGTCGCAAAAGTTGAAGACGTCCTCAAAGAAGGAGAAGAGGGTGTGCCTGTAAAGGTTATCGAGATTGACAAAATGGGCAGGATACGTCTGAGCAGAAAAGAGGCCCTGAAAGAGCAGGAAGCCTGATCATCATCAGGAAGCGGCATTCAGAAAGTAAAAGGCAGGCCATATAAATTGTTGCATGAGAAGTTTCAACCCGCTATAATGACCATCAAACTGCATATCGCAATATCCAGATAAAAAATCAGCAGTTTGGCAGACAGGGGTATATCCCCGTCTGCTGATTAGGGACAGCTTTTTTAAGAGAGATGAAATGTATAAGAAAATAAAACTTCGAAATAATATCCCTGTCCTTATGGAATCTGCACGTGAAATACATTCTGTCTGTATCGGATTCTGGATCAAGATCGGCTCCCGTTATGAAAGCCCTGAAAAAAACGGCATTTCACATTTTCTAGAGCACATGTTCTTTAAGGGGACCGGGAGCCGTACGGCCCAGGACATAGCAGTAGAAATTGATTCACTGGGTGGAGAAATTAATGCGTATACGTCCACCGAGTACACCGTGTTTTATGTCAAGGTGCTTACAGAATATATGGGGCCGGCGCTCGATCTATTGTCAGACATATTCCTGAATTCGACCTTTCCCGAAGCCGATATCGAAAAAGAAAAGAACATAGTATTTGAAGAGATCAAGATGATTGAAGACAATCCTTCCGATTACGTTCACGACCTGTTCGGCAAGCATATATGGGGCGACAAAGGCCTCGGGCAGACAGTCCTTGGCGGGATGGAAACAATCAGTTCCTTTTCAAGGAATGACCTCATTGATCACATAAATAAATATTACGGCGCTGAAAATATTATCGTGTCCTGCAGCGGCAACTTCATCGAGGAACAATTGATCGAGGGTCTTAACCGGACTATCGGCAGCCTTGACAGGAAGGGAGAAAAGAAAACTGAACTGGTGCCTGTCTTCACAAATAAAATAAATATAGTCACAAAAGACCTGTCCGAAGCGCATATCTGTCTCGGACTGAAGGGGCTTCCGTACAACAGTACAGACAGGTATTCGATGCACCTGCTTAATACGATACTGGGTTCCGGCCTAAGCTCAAGACTGTTTCAAAATGTGAGGGAACAGCGGGGCCTGGTGTATTCGATTTATTCTTATCATGCAGCGTATTTTGATACGGGACTGTGGGCTGTTTATGCCGGGACCGACAGGAAACATGTGAGTGAGGTCATTAATATAACAGTTGATGAAATGAAGGGTCTTTCGCATTCAATTACGGCTGATGAACTCCAGCGGGCCAAGGCCCAGCTGAAAGGCAATCTCCTGCTTGCCCTTGAATCAACGAGCAACAAGATGACAAACATCGCCAAACAGGAAATATATTACGGGCAATATTATCCTCCCGAAGAAATAATCCGGATGGTCGATTTAGTCACACTTGATAGTGTAAAGGACCTTGCTGAAAAGCTGGCAGGTGACAACTCCTTTGCGCTGACGGTATACGGTCCGGTGAAAGAGAACGATCTCAAAGGTTCCTGTAAGCTCTTACAATAGCCCTCAGAGCCCTTCTGATTTGTGCTTCCGTATTATGGATCCCAAGGCTTAACCTCACTGCAGAAAGAGCTTCCCTGTCACTTAACCCCATGGCCTTAAGGACAGCAGAGGGTTTATGCTTCCCTTCGTGACAGGCTGAGCCGGTTGAGGCGGCGAGTTCATTTTTCAATTTTGCTAATAAGACATGGCCCTGAATGTCAGGGAATGAAAGGTTCAATGTGTTCGGCAGCCGCTTTGACGGATGTCCGTTCAGTTTAATACCGGGGATTTCTTTGAGGAGTCGGTTATAGAGAACAAGTGACAGCTCCCTCATGCTGTTTACCCGTGCGCTCATTTCTTTTTTAGCGAGTTCAGCGGCACTGCCAAGGCCTGCTATGGAGCAGACATTTTCTGTCCCCGGCCTTAATCCCTTCTCATGAGAAGCTCCGAACATGATTGGTTTAAGTTCAATGCCGCGCCTTATGTAAAGCGCGCCTGATCCCTTGGGACCATAAAATTTATGGGAGACAATTGTTAAAAGATCAACGTTCAGTTTCCGGACATCCACGGGTATTTTACCGGCAGACTGCGCGGCGTCACAATGGAAAACAATACCATGGCTGCTCGCGATTTTCCCTATTTCAGCTATCGGCTGGATAGATCCTGTTTCGTTATTTGAATGCATGATGGTTATTAAAATCGTATTTTCTTTTATATGCTTTTTAAAAATATCAGGATCAACAATGCCGTATTTATCAACTGGAAGGTATGTAACCTTATAGCCGAGTTCTTCAACATATCTCAAAGGATTCATTACAGAAGGGTGTTCGATACAGGATGAGATGATATGGCCTGATTTAAACCGCAGCACGGTTCCCAGGACAGACATGTTATTTGCCTCTGTGCCGCCGGATGTGAATATTATTTCTTCGGGAGTTGCTTTGACCAGTTCTGCCACCTGTTTCCTTGCGTGTTCCACTGCCGATTTCGCCGCTTCACCATAGGGATGAGCGCTGGAGGGATTCCCGAAGTTCGACCTGAGGCATGATGACATTGTATCGGCTACATCAGGAGACAAAGGCGTTGAAGCATTGTTGTCAAGGTAAATGATTTTTGACTGAGCGTTTATTCGCACATTCATACATAACTCCATGACTGTATATCGGCCTAATAATAATTCCCAATATCAATAAAGTACAAAATAGCTCAAGCGAAAAAGAATAAAAGAGAGAATGAATAAGCGCTATTGTGCTTCCGTACTATCGCACTATTTAAGAAGAAGCACGGTCAATGTCCCTGTGAGTTACTGTTGTTTTTATTTTCCGCTTTCTTAAATTATGTTCAATTTCCTGGACAATGGCAGGGGACCTGTGTCTGCCTCCGGTACATCCGATACCAATCGTAAGGTAGCTCCTGCCTTCCTGCGCATACAGCGGGACAATATGATTAAGTAGCGGATAGAGTTTGTCGAAAAAATCTCTTGTGCCTTGGTGGGACAGGACAAATTTTTTTACTCTCGCGGAAGTCCCGGGAAAGGGCTTGAGCTTCTCAATGAAATACGGATTCGGCAGGAACCGTACATCAAAAAGCAGGTCTGCTTCCGGCGGGACACCGAATTTATACCCGAAAGATACGAGGCTGACGGTCATTTTTTTCGGGCCCTTCTTAAGGTAAAGTTCTGTGATGAATTTCCGCAGTTGGTGAGGAGTGAGTGCGGAAGTATCTATGACGGTATTGGCTTCCTGGCGTATTGAGGTGAGAAGTTTTGTCTCTTTCTGAATGGCCTTTCTCAGGTCTTTATGTCCGAGCGGATGCGGCCTCCTCGTTTCCTTGAAGCGTCTGATGAGGGCCTCATCGGAGGCCTCAAGGAATATGATTTCTATTTTATTTTTTTCTCTCAAGGATGATACAGCATCAGAGAAGTCAGTCAGGAATTTTCTCTCTCTGATATCGATCCCGATAGCAATCTTTGATATGGTCGGAGTTTTGCTGCTTAAAGTGACAAAGGTCTCAATAAGCTTCAGGGGAAGATTGTCCACACAAAAAAAACCGCTGTCTTCAAAGGCATTGAGTGCAACTGTCTTCCCGGCTCCCGAGAGACCTGTCAGTATTATCGTAAGGAGTTGGTTTTTTTTATGTCTCTTCACTTTATAGGCTCGATAAGTCCGAAGTTCCCGTCATTCCTTTTATGCAGGACATTGATATTGCCTGAAGATGCATTCGTGAATACAAAGAAATCTTTATCCAGGAGGTCCATCTGCATTGCGGCCTCTTCAACGCTCATCGGCTTTATATTATAAGACTTGTTTTTTATGATCGTCGGCAGCGTCTCGGCTGCTTCCGGCAGCGCTGCTGCTTTGCCCTTGTTCTTTCTGAGAGACACGGTCTTGTCTTTGAATTTTTTGACCTGGCGGGCCAGTTTTTCCACTACCTCATCAATAGATGAATACATTTCTTCCGTCGTGCTTACTGCCTGTATGAATGAGCCGTTTACCTTCAGGAGTACCTCCGCTGTATGCCTGTATTTTTCAACACTGAGCGTAACGCTTGCTTCTGACACATTGCCGAGATATTTTTTGAATTTGCCGATCTTTTCCTCGGCATACTCTTTGAGGTTTTTCGTGAGGTCCATATGTCTGCAATTAATTATTATGTTCATTTGCTCCTCCTTGTATGATGCTGATAGCCCGGATATCGGATTTGGTTCCAAAGATTGTAATGAGTATGGTCATGATGAGCTTGCAGCGAGACGGGACCTCATATATCTGCTCTTTGAACAAGGTCCTGCCCCGATTGTCCATATAGCGAGAATGTCTCTGCGTAATACTTTTTACTGTCTGCACAATCAGATAATTATCTTAGAACCACTTTTTGCGTTTTAAGTGAGACGATATTTTAAGCTCTTCCCTGTACTTTGCCGCGGTCCTGCGTGCCACGCTTATGCCCCTGTTTTTCAGTATCTCTACTATTTTCTGGTCGTTCAGAGGGTCCTTCGGATCTTCATCGGTAACGATCTGCTTAATAATGTCTTTAACAGTTGATGATGACATGTCTCCAGATGCCGACTGCACCGCGTTACTGAAAAAATATCTGAAATTCAGGAGTCCCTGGGGACACTGGACATATTTATTGGAGGTGACCCTGCTAATCGTACTTTCGTGCATGCCCAGATCTTCTGCAATATCTTTGAGGTTCAGGGGCTTTAAATATTTATGTCCTTTTCTGAAAAAGTCTTCCTGAAACTTGAGGATGCTTTCTGTTACCTTGTAGATTGTTTTGTTTCTCTGGTCCAGGCTTCTTAACAGCCATATGGCTGAACGCAGTTTTTCCTCCAGAAACTGTTTTTCCTCCGGACCAAGAGTTTTTTTATTTGCCAGAAGTCTCCTGTAGTAATTTGACAGCCGGAGTTTAGGAATGCCCTCTTCGTTTAATGTGATCATGAATTTGCCGTCCGACTCCTCTACATAAACATCCGGGATTATGTGAACGGGTTCATCGCTTGAATAGTTCCTGCCCGGTCTTGGTTCAAGCCCCTCAATGATCTTGACCGCCGCGAAAACGTCATCAATCGTGACCTTCAGTTTAGCGGCGAGCTGCTTGTATTTTTTCCCTTCAAGCTCGAGAAAACCTTCAGTGAGAATCTGTTCTACAAGCGTCCCCTTAAGGCTCAGGGCAGGCAGTTGTAACAGCAGACACTCCTGGAGATTTCTGGCGCCGACACCTGAGGGATCAAGCCCCTGAACGAAATGGAGGGCTTCCTCTGCAACTGCCGGATCTGATTCCGCCATTCTTGCTATTTCATCGAGAGATGCCTGCAGGTAGCCGTAATCGTTCAGGTTGTTTATGATAATCTCGGCAGTTTTACCGACCGGTTCGGATACGGAGGAAAGCCTTAACTGCCAGAGGAGGTGCTCGTACAGGTCGGTTTTACTTCTGTTGCGCTCAAAAGGAGAGCTCATTTCTTCAGCTCCGTCGCTGAAATAACCGAAATCCCTTCCGTCGCTTTCCCTCTCTTCAAAGTAACTGTCAGTAGTAAATCCGAATATCTTTTCGAGCGGGGCTTCTGCGTCGTCTGAAGACTCACGAAACGGTTCTTCCTCAACAGCTGTTCCGGGCTGTTCATTTTTGGCCTCGGTGTCCCGCTCAATATTTTCTTCAAGCAGAGGGTTGTTCATGAGTTCCTGGTTGATGTCCTGCGTCAGTTCCAGCAGAGGCAGCTGCAATAACTTTATTGACTGCTGAAGCTGCGGGGTCAGGATTAACTTCTGTGACAGTCTGAGTTCGAGTCTTTGTTCCTGTGCCATTATAGTCTGAAACCTTCTCCCAGATAATTTTTTTTCACCAATTCATTTGCGATAAGCTCTGCCGGAATACCGTGAGCCAGAATACGCCCGTCATTTATTATATATGCCCGGTCGGTTATAGATAAAGTCTCGCGCACATTGTGGTCTGTTATGACAAGGCCTATTCCTTTGTCCGTCAGATGGCGGAGTGTGTTTTTCAGTTCATTAACGGCGAGGGGGTCTATTCCGGCAAAGGGTTCATCGAGGAATATGAATGCCGGATCGACCGCTATGGCCCTCGCAATCTCTACTTTTCTCCGTTCACCGCCGGAAAGATGATAACCGTATCGCTTTGCAATGGGCGCGAGGTTGAATTCCTGGATTATCCTTTCAAGCTTTTCCTGCTTTGATGTTTTATCGCCACTCGTTATTTCAAGGACCGCTTTTATGTTATCTTCGACTTTCAGTTTTCTGAAAATGGAAGCTTCCTGCGGCAGATAACCGATCCCTTTTCTTGCCCTTTTATACATAGGAGAATCGTTCAGGCATTCCCCATCCAGATAAATATCGCCGGAGTCCGGATGAATAAGCCCCAGGATCATATAGAAAGTGGTTGTTTTGCCGGCCCCATTCGGTCCGAGAAGCCCCACGATTTCACCTGAGCAGATATTCAGGCTGATATCAGTAACTACCTGTTTTTCGTTGTAACTTTTCTTGAGCTTGCTTACTTCTACCGTATGCATCAGTCTTGTCCCTGTTTATTCTGCAGGACGACCCGGCTGCCCTGGACTTCAGCACGGTCGTCACTTAAATAAAAAATAATCTGCGTTCCTGAAATAACATTTTCTCCATCCACAGCTTTAGGATTTCCGGTAAAAATAATTTTTTTGTCTCCTTCTAAATAGATGGCTTCCTCTGAAAACAGGGCCCTTTCCTCCTTGTTGACCGTCACATGCCCAAGGGCATGTATTTTTGTGACTTTATTCTTCGTGTTATCGTAAAAGACAGTCATTTTATCTGAACGCATCGTTACGTCATCAGTTTTTGCAACAACTGCACCTTCGAATATGGCGGTACTATTTTTATTGTCTGCAGTAAGGGTTTCAGAGGTAATAATGATAGGTCCCCCCCCCTTCTTGTCTATGAGCGTGGCAGCAGATACACTAACATGCACCAGTAGTGCCGATAACATGAGATTAGCGATAAAAAATTGCCTTGACATCTTTAATGATCCTTACCTGTTGCTCCTGTACTTTTGTTGACAGGCCTGTTCCTGTAATCAGGAAATTATTGCCGCTGAGCTTGATTTCATCATCCGTAGTGATTAATTCTTCTTTGCTGTTCCACCTCAGGGAGTCTGTAGCAAATGTCGCTGCCCCGATTTTCAATTCCACAGGTTTGTTTAGTGTAACATTACCCTGTTCAATTTCGTACGTGCCGCTTCCGCTGGTAAGATAAAGTTCAGGGGTATTTATCTTAAGGACTAAAGACTCGAGAAATACCTCCTTGTTTCCCATAGGCAGGACCGCCTTATCGGAAGACAGTTCCCATTTAACCTTACCGTTTTCTTTATGCTTCAGGTACAGATTTTCCATAGAGGAAGTCTGCATCAAAGGGAATATCTTCACGCCGGTTTCATTGTAATTAAGTATAACCAGAATTACAAAAACAAATATTGCAGATATAATCCAGAACAATCTGCTTTTAATCATAAGGTAGTCTATCACACGGTATGTACCTTGTAAAGTCACTGGCAAGAAAAATGCTATAAATATTTTCATATGCATGCCCGATGCAAGAAGACGGGAAAAAAATCGTAAAAGTTCACTTGAAAAAACGTTTATAATTTTAAGATATGAATAAAATAATTTGATGATTATATTTATTTATATATTCTTTCTTGACATTCATTTTTGGAAATGTTATCAATATACGTTTGATTCGGATTCTCTTCAAAAAGCAGAGATTATAAGCATATAAACAAAACTTAAGACTCATCTTTTTATGAAAATACTTTATGTTGAAGGAAAAGGTCAATGAGTAAATCTGCTACGTTTGAAAGAGGTATTCATCCTAAATACCAAAAGGAACTGGCCGCCGGAAAATCTGTCACTCACGCAAACCTGCCTCAAAGAATAGTTGTCCCGGTAAGCCAGCATATAGGGGCGCCTGCCAAACCCGAAGTCAACATAGGCGATGAAGTCAAGAGGGGACAGGTCATAGGATCTACCACCGGTTTTGTCTCGTCACCTGTTCATTCTTCAATATCTGGAAAGGTCACGGCGATTGCTGATTTCCCGACTTCGGTGGGCAGGATGGTCCAATCAATAGTTATTGAAAGTGACGGGAAGGATGAGGCCGTATCATTTACAGAGCATCCTGATTACATGAATCTTTCCGCCGATGAGATCAAGGCAATTATAAAGGATGCGGGTATCGTCGGAATGGGTGGCGCTGCATTTCCCACAAATGTAAAACTCTCTCCGCCAAAAGAAAAGACCATAGATACGGTAATAATAAATGGCGCCGAATGTGAACCGTATCTGACCGCAGACCACAGACTCATGGTGGAGCATCCCAGGGAAGTTATTGAGGGTTTGAAGATCATTATGAAGTCCCTTGGCGTAAAAGAGGGGCATATCGGTATAGAGGAGAATAAACCTGATGCTATAAAAGCGATGGAGTCCGCGGTATCAGGCGAGTCAAATATTAAGGTCTGGCCGTTGGAGATAAAGTATCCTCAGGGCGCTGAAAAAATGCTGATCAAGGCCGTAAAGGGCAGGGAGGTCCCCAGCAAGGGGCTTCCTATGGACGTAGGCGTGGTAGTACAAAATGTCGGAACAGCGCTTGCAGTTTATGAAGCTGTACGCTTCGGCAAGCCTCTCATAGAAAGGGTCATCACCGTAACGGGTAACGGAATAAAAGAACCGAAAAATATGATGGTAAGAATCGGTACGCTCATGTCCGATGTTATCGAACAGTGCGGCGGGCTGGTTGATGGCGCCGTCAAGGTCATATCCGGCGGACCTATGATGGGATTTGCGCAGTGGACCCTCGATGTCCCGGTTGTAAAAGGCACATCGGGGATTCTGGTACTTGCAGAAGATGAATACGTTTCGTCGGACCAGTATTCGGCGTGTATAAGATGCGGGAGCTGCATTGATGTCTGTCCCATGGGACTTAATCCCTCGATCCTGAGTATTTATGCGGAGAAGGGTTTCTATGAAGACGCAAAGGCTAACAATCTCTTTGATTGTTTTGAGTGCGGTTCATGCGCATACGTCTGTCCGGCTAAGCGGCCCATGGTCCAGTTTATAAGACTCGCAAAATCACAGGTGAAGCCGTAATTGCCTTAATTAATTGTAGGGGCGTATTGCAATACGCCCCTACACAACGATCATAAATATTTTGAGAGGAATAAATGGCAACTGAAGCAAAGGCACACGAATTAATAGTCTCTGTAAGTCCTCATGTCAGGGGCGATGAAACAGTTGCCCGGATCATGTGGACGGTCAATCTCTCACTCCTACCTGCTTTCTTGATGTCTGTGTATTACTTCGGTCCTCTGGCGGCATTTGTGACCGGACTTTGTATTTTAGCCGCTGTTCTTTCAGAACATATATACCAGACCAGTCTCAAGAAGAAGAGCACGATAGGGGATGGAAGCGCATTCCTGACCGGGCTTCTCCTGGGGCTCAATCTTCCTCCGAGTGTTCCTTTCTATATCCCCATAATCGGTTCGGCAATAGCAATCATCATTACCAAACTGCTTTTCGGAGGTTTAGGGTATAACGTCTTTAATCCCGCTCTTATCGGCAGGGCATTTTTATTGATATCATTTCCCAAGCTGATGACGATATGGTCTGAGCCTACCGCACAATTTGTTGCAATGGATGCAAAGACCGCTGCCACTCCGCTTGGTATCCTTAAAGAAGAAGGTTTGGCAAAGCTCATAGAAGTATTCGGTGACAAGACCGATCTTTACATGAGCCTTCTTATGGGCAACAGGGCAGGGTCACTTGGAGAGACTTCGGTGATCGCGCTGTTAATCGGGGCTGCCCTCCTTCTATATAGAGGCTACATTACGTGGCATATACCTTTTTCATTTATTGCAACGGTTGGTGTAATGGCATGGGCATTCGGTGGTCAGGGCGGACTTTTTACCGGTGATCCTTTGATCCATCTTCTGAGCGGCGGTCTGATACTCGGCGCATTTTTCATGGCCACTGATTATGTAACATGTCCCTCAATCAGAAAAGGGCAGATAATATTTGGCATAGGGTGCGGCGCGATTACTATGATGATAAGGCTTAAGGGCGGGTTCCCGGAAGGTGTTATGTTTGCAATACTGCTGATGAACTGTTTTGCACCTTTGATTGACAGAGGAGTAAAATCGAAGATGTTTGGAGCAGTCAAGGTGAATAAGGAGCAGAAGAAATGACAGGAAAGGACATGGTAAAAATAACCATTAACCTTGTAGTCATATATGTTGTCGGCGGACTGCTGATGGCATTTGTGTATGCCAAGACATCGCCCATCATGTTTATCAAAGCCAAGGAGGAAAAAGAGGCGGCGCTGAAACTGATGATGCCTGATGCTGACAAGATCGCAAGCCTTGGGACATGAGAACCGCACGAGAAGAAGACGGAATACTATGCGGCCAGGAAATGCGGGGAATTAAAGTCCATAAGCGTTACAGATGAAAAAACGGGCAAGGTCAAGGAAGATAAGGAATGTATAGGTCCTGAGGACATCGGCTATATCGTGGAAGGATACGGGAAGGGTTATTCAAGCTATATCCATATCCTTGCATCAGTCGACAAGAACTTTATATTAAAGAAAATCAGCGTACTCGGCCACGGAGAAACCCCGGGACTCGGAGATGAAATAGAGAAAGAATATTTTCAGAAACAGTTCGAAGGCAAGACAGTCGATACACTTGTGGTGATTAAGGGCGAAACCCCGGACAAGATACAGGCGATAACCGGCGCAACGATTTCAAGCCGGGCGGTAACGGAGGACGGGGTCAGAAACGGGATTAAATTATTGAAAGAGAAATTATCCGGTGAGGTGCAGCAATGAGTCTGAAACCAAAAAGCAACTGGGAACTGATTAAAAATGGAATGTTCGGTGAAAATACGATATTCCGTATGGCCATCAGCCTATGTCCTTCGATCGCAGTTACAAACGGGATGAAGAACGGTGTGGCGCTGGGGATATCGGTCGTGTTTGTTCAGACAATGGTTAATATGACGATCTCTTTGATGAGAAAGTTTATTCACCCCAAAATCCGCATTCCCATCTTCATGCTTGTCATCGCGGGATACGTCACTATCATAGACCTGCTGATGGCTACCTACGCGAGACCCATATATAAGGAAATAGGCCTTTACATCCAGATCATAGTCGCATTCGCATCAATATTTGCGAGGGCAGAGGTCTTTGCAAGCAAGAATAAGGTATGGTCTTCAATATGTGACGGCTTCGGTATGGGGGTCGGGTTTTTGCTTGCCATGATCGTGATCAGTTTTTTCAGGGAGCTTCTGGGTAAGGGGGCGCTGTTCGGATATCCTATCGTCTCAGGCAGCCCTCTGCTTATCATGATACTTCCGGCAGGAGGCTTTCTGGCCGTGGGCCTGCTCATGGGATTTTTTAACTGGATTGACATGAGATTTTTTGGCGGTAAAGGAGCGTCAGGAGTCTAAAAAAGAAAAGAGGTAATTATATGCATATTGATTATGTCAAGCTTTTCCAATTAGTTGTTTCATCAGCACTGATAAATAACTTCGTTTTTACCATGTTTCTGGGACTCTGTATATTCTTTGGTGTCTCTAAAAAAATGGAGACGGCAGTTGGGATGAGTATTACCTTTACAATGGTTATGGTGGTCAGTGCCGCCTTAAGCTGGGTTGTATATCAGTTTATAATGGTGCCACTTCAGTTGACGTTCCTCAAGATCATTGTTTTTATCGGTATCGTGGCAGCATTCGTGCAATCGGCGGATACGATTATGAAAAAAGTCAGCCCCACAATGTATTACAAACTCGGCGTTTACCTGGCCCTTATTACGACGAACTGCATTATTGTTGCGGTACCTCTGAAAAACGCGGGGGAGCATTACAATTTTATTGAGAGTATGGCGTTTGCACTGGGTTCCGGAATCGGCTTTGGACTTGCCCTTATCATTATGGCAAGTATCCGGGAGAAGCTTGAGGTGGCGGATGTCCCGCGTCCGTTTAAGGGACTGCCGATATCGTTTATTCTCGCAGGGCTTATTGCGCTTGCGTTTACCGGCTTTTCAGGACTGATAACATTGTAAACCAGAGATACCGGATTGAAGATAATAAATATGGAAAGAGATTTGTTCAATTAACTTTCCTCCCATAATATATAGTTATAAAAGAAGGTACACCATGGCAGACTTGAATAACAGGATGAAAATAAAGATTTCCATATTGACCGCTGCGTTGCTGGTCTTCGGTACCTCCCTGCTTTACGCCGGAGTAGGCGGAGGAGTTGAGGTCAGGGAATCAGTTGATCTTGCAGAACTACTGAAATTTACAGCGGCATTTTTACTGGGGATCAGTGCTCTCTTCGGCATGGGCCTTGCATTTGCGGCAAAGAAGTTTTCTGTCCAGGAGGACCCCAGGGTGGAGCAGGTATCTGAAGTCCTTGCGCATGCCCACTGCGGGGCCTGCGGATTTCCGGGCTGCCGCCAGTACGCGGAGGCGGTTGTCTCAAATCCTGATGTAAAACCGAATTTATGTACTCCCGGCGGAGCAGCAAGTGCTGAGGCAGTCGCCAGGATTACCGGCAAGGTAGCCGAAAAAACAGAGCCCAGGATCGCGAGGGTATTTTGCCAGGGAGGATGTTCCAAATCAGTCCGCAGATTCAAATACGAGGGGATCAGGGACTGCAAGGCCGCCATACTTGCCAGCGGAGGCGACAAGGCATGTATATACGGATGCCTCGGCTACGGCTCGTGTTCACGCGCCTGTCCTTTCGGCGCCATTACCATGAGTGAAGAAAACCTTCCTGTGATTGATCCGGTAAAATGCACGGCCTGCGGCGTATGTGCACAGACCTGTCCCACAAAAGTGATAGAAATTTTACCCATGGCCAAGGAGGTCCTGGTAAGTTGTCACTCAAAAGACAAGGGACCTGTAACCAAGAAGAATTGCCAGCTTGGATGTATCGCATGCGGTATGTGTGCAAAGGTGTGCCCTTACAATGCGGCAAAGGTCACTAACTATCTTTCAAGGATCGATCTTGATAAATGCAGGGTCTGCGGTCTCTGCACAACGAAGTGTCCTACGAATGCGATTGTGGATTATATTCCCAAGAGACCGAAGGCGTTTGTTACTGATAAGTGTATAGGGTGTCATGCGTGCGCCAAGATATGTCCGGTCTTTGCGGCATCAGGTGAACTGAAGAAACTGCATGTCATAAACCAGGACAAATGTATCGGTTGCGGTATCTGTGCTTCCAAGTGCCCAAAGGCCGCAATCACAGGGACGTTTAATTACTCTGATGTACTTGCCGCATATGAGGCCAAACAAGCTGCACTGGCCAAAGCCAAAGATGAAAAAGAAGCTGTAACCGAGGCCTGATTAAGTTATTTGCATTGTTAGCCACAATTGCACTTCTTCTTCCGGAGAAGTGCAATTGTTTTTT
>Ga0102851_10000369_pt1 | contig 22121 bp, 27 predicted proteins | sample Mud3Dept3metaG_FD_79558 | JGI IMG/M metagenome (GOLD analysis project Ga0102851, IMG submission 79558) | Freshwater wetland microbial communities from Ohio, USA, analyzing the effect of biotic and abiotic controls - Mud 3 Core 4 Depth 3... | ecosystem: Environmental > Aquatic > Freshwater >... | reverse complement strand
CGTTCCTCGAGAACGACGACGCGAACCGCGCGCTGATGGGCTCGAACATGCAGCGCCAGGCCGTGCCGCTGCTGCGGGCGCGCGCGCCCTACGTCGGCACGGGCATGGAGTACATCACGGCGCGCGACTCGGGCGCGGTGGTCGTGGCCCGGCGGTCGGGCGTCGTCGACTACGTCGACAGCCAGCGCATCGTCGTGCGCGCCGAGGACGACCTCGGCGAGTTGCCGTCGGCCATGGGGGCCGACATCTACGGGCTGGTGAAGTTCAAGCGGTCGAACCAGAACACCTGCATCAGCCAGAAGCCCATCGTCCGGGTCTCACAGAAGGTGCAGAAGGGGCAGGTGCTCGCCGACGGCCCGTGCACGGACATGGGAGAGCTGGCGCTGGGCCGCAACGTGCTCGTCGCATTCATGCCGTGGCGCGGCTACAACTTCGAGGACGCCATCCTCGTCTCGGAGAAGCTCGTCAAGGAGGACTACTACACGTCCATCCACATCGAGGAGTTCGAGATCGAGGCGCGCGACACCAAGCTCGGCCCAGAGGAGATCACGCGGGACATCCCGAACGTGTCGGAGACCTACCTGCGGGACCTCGACGAGAGCGGCATCATCCGCATCGGCGCGTACGTCAAGCCCGGCGACATCCTCGTCGGCAAGGTCACGCCCAAGGGTGAGACGCAGCTGACCCCCGAGGAGAAGCTGCTGAGGGCCATCTTCGGCGAAAAGGCCGGCGACGTGCGTGACGCGTCGCTGACCTGCCCGCCCGGGATCGAGGGCATCGCCGTTGGCGTGAAGATCTTCTCGCGCAAGGGGATCGACAAGGACGAGCGCGCCCGGTCGATCGAGGCCGAAGAGCTCGAGAAGATGGAGAAGAACCTGCAGGACGAGATCCGGATCGAGCACGAGGAGGCGCGCAAGCGCATCGTGCAGGTCCTGCAGAGCAAGACCCTCCGGACGGACCTCTTCGACGAGTTCGGGCGCGAGCGGCTGCTCAAGAAGGGCACCGTGCTCGGTCCGGACGCCGTGGTGTCCGACGGCCGCCCGTGGCAGGAGGTGCCGTTTGCCGCCCTGGTCCACGCCAAGGTCGCCAGCGACGATCCCGGTCTCGACGAGTACCTGCGCCAGCTCGAGGACCGCGTGCGCAACAAGATCGAGGTCCTCGAGCGCGACATGGAAGAGCGCAAGGAGAAGATCCGCCGCGGCGACGAGCTGCCGCCCGGCGTCATCAAGCTCGTCAAGGTCTACGTCGCGATGAAGCGCAAGCTGCAGGTCGGCGACAAGATGGCCGGACGGCACGGCAACAAGGGCGTCATCGCGCGGGTCCTCCCCGAGGAGGACATGCCGTACCTGCCCGACGGGACCCCGGTGGAGATCGTGCTCAACCCGCTGGGCGTGCCGTCGCGCATGAACGTCGGCCAGATCCTCGAGACGCACCTGGGTTGGGCGGCGCACGCGTTGGGGCTCTACTTCGCGACGCCGGTGTTCGACGGTGCCACCGAGAGCGAGATCAAGAACTGGCTCGAACGGGGCGGCCTGCCGACCGGCGGCAAGACGCTGCTCTTCGACGGCATGACGGGCGACGCCTTCGAGCAGGAGGTCACCGTCGGCTACATCTACATGCTCAAGCTGTCGCACCTGGTCGACGACAAGATCCACGCGCGATCGATCGGGCCGTACTCGCTCATCACGCAGCAGCCGCTCGGGGGCAAAGCCCAGTTCGGCGGCCAGCGGTTTGGCGAGATGGAGGTCTGGGCGCTCGAAGCGTACGGCGCGGCGCACATCCTCCAGGAACTGCTCACGGCCAAGTCGGACGACGTGACCGGCCGCGCGAAGATCTACGAGTCGATCGTCAAGGGCGACGCCTCGTTCACGGCCGGGTTGCCCGAGTCGTTCAACGTGCTCGTCCGCGAGCTGCAGGCGCTGTGCCTCGACGTCGAGTTGATGAAGACGCGTCGGCGTCCGGCGGAGGCGCAGCCCGGGGAACCGGCGCCGGAAACCGAGCCGCAGGCGGTGTAAGCGGGTGCGCCGCCGGCGCCCCGCACGCAGTTGGCTGACGTTTCACAGGGATGTCCATGAGACCTGATTTCTCGAACCGCAGTGGCCTGACGACGGACTTCGACGCCATCCGCATCAGCCTGGCGTCGCCCGACAAGATCCTGTCGTGGTCGCACGGCGAGGTCACCAAGCCGGAGACCATCAACTACCGCACCTTCAAGCCGGAGCGCGACGGCCTGTTCTGCGCCAAGATCTTCGGGCCGGTCACCGACTGGGAGTGTCTGTGCGGCAAGTACAAGCGGATGAAGCACCGCGGCGTCATCTGCGACAAGTGCGGTGTCGAGGTGACGCAGGCGCGAGTGCGCCGCGAGCGGCTGGGCCACATCGCGCTGGCCACGCCGGTGAGCCACGTCTGGTTCTTCAAGGGGCTGCCGAGCCGCATCGGGCACCTGCTCGACATCTCGCTGCGCGACCTCGAGCGCATCCTCTATTTCGAGGCGTACGTCACGGTTGACCCCGCGGAGACCGACCTCAAGCCGAACGAGCTGCTCACCGAGGAGCAGTACCGCAAGAAGAAGGAAGAGTGGTCGGACCCCAAGACGGGCCTGCCGAAGTTCAGGGCCGGCATGGGGGCCGAGGCGATCAAGGAGCTGTTGCGCCGCGTCGACGTCGAGGTGCTGGCCGCCGAGCTCCGCGAGAAGATGCGCGCCGAGCACTCGGCGCAGAAGCGCCTGAAGTTCGCCAAGCGCCTCAAGGTCGTCGACGCGTTCCGGAAGTCGAACAACCGGCCCGAGTGGATGATTCTCGACGTGGTGCCGGTGCTGCCGCCGGAGCTTCGGCCCCTGGTGCCGCTCGACGGCGGCCGGTTCGCCACGTCGGATCTCAACGACCTGTACCGCCGCGTCATCAACCGCAACAACCGCCTCAAGAAGCTCATCGAGCTCAAGGCGCCCGACGTCATCATCCGCAACGAGAAGCGGATGCTGCAGGAGGCGGTCGACGCCCTCTTCGACAACGGGCGGCGCGGCCGCGTGCTGCGCGGCGCCAACAACCGCCCGCTCAAGTCGCTCTCCGACACGCTCAAGGGCAAGCAGGGCCGCTTCCGGCAGAACCTGCTCGGCAAGCGCGTCGACTACTCCGGCCGCTCGGTGATCGTGGTCGGGCCCGAGCTCAAGCTGCACCAGTGCGGCCTGCCGAAGAAGATGGCGCTCGAGCTGTTCAAGCCGTTCATCTACAACAAGCTCGAGCAGCGCGGGCTGGTCGCCACCATCAAGCAGGCCAAGGAGATGGTGGAGCAGCAGAAGTCCGAGGTCTGGGACGTGCTCGAGGAGGTGATCCGCGAGCACCCGGTGCTGCTCAACCGCGCGCCCACGCTCCATCGGCTCGGCATCCAGGCGTTCGAGCCGGTGCTCGTCGAGGGCAAGGCCATTCGCATCCACCCGCTGGTGTGCACGGCGTTCAACGCCGACTTCGACGGCGACCAGATGGCGGTGCACATCCCGTTGTCGCCCGAGGCGCAGATCGAGGCGTCGACGCTGATGATGTCGTCGCAGAACATCCTCTCGCCGGCCAACGGCCAGCCTATCGCGGTGCCGTCGCAGGACATCGTGCTCGGCTGCTACTACCTGACCAAGGCGAAGGTCGGGGCCAAGGGCGAGGGGCGCGTGTTTGCCGACCGCGACGACGTGGTGCTGGCGCTCGAGCTGGGCGAGGTGGAGACGCTCACGCCGATTCGCCTCCGCTATTCCGGCAGTCTCATCGACCTCACGGTGGCGCGCGACGACCAGGACGTGCTCCACACGCCGGTGATCGAGGTCGACCACAAGATCATCAACACGACGGTCGGCCGGGTGCTCTTCAACGAGTCCCTGCCGGGCGACATGCCGTTCATCAACGGCCTGCTCAAGAAGAAGGCCCTGCAGCAGACCGTGCAGTACTGCTACCTGCACATGGGCCTCCAGCGCAGCGTCGAGATGCTCGACAGTCTCAAGGCCGTGGGCTTCACCTACGCGACGCGGTCGGGGCTGTCGATTGGCATCGACGACCTCGTCATTCCCGAGGAGAAGCCCGGCCTGGTGGGTGACGCGAACACCGAGGTCATCAAGGTCGACCAGCAGTACCAGGAAGGGGCCATCACCAAGGGCGAGCGCTACAACAAGGTGATCGCCATCTGGTCGGGCGTGACCGAGCGAATCGCCGACCGGATGTTCAGCACGATGGAGGACCTCGACCGGACGGGTCGGTTCTTCAACCCGGTCTACATCATGGCCGACTCGGGCGCCCGCGGCAGCAAGCAGCAGATTCGCCAGCTGGCTGGCATGCGCGGCCTCATGGCCAAGCCGTCGGGCGAGATCATCGAGACACCCATTCGCGCCAACTTCCGCGAGGGGTTGTCGGTGCTCGAGTACTTCATCTCGACCCACGGGGCACGCAAGGGCCTGGCCGACACCGCGCTCAAGACGGCCGACTCGGGCTACCTGACGCGTCGTCTGGTCGACGTGGCGCAGGACGTGATCATCTCGGAGATCGACTGCCACACGATGGACGGGATCGAGGCGCGGGCGATCGTCGAAAGCGGCGAGATCATCGAGCCGCTGCGCGATCGCATCATCGGCCGCGTGGCGCTCGAGACGGTGCGCGACCCGTTCACGGGCGAGGTGCTCGTCGAGGCCAACCGCGAGATCGACGAGGAGCGCGCCTCAGACATCCAGGACGCCGGCATCGAGCGGGTGAAGATCCGGTCGGTGCTGACGTGCCAGTCGCGGCGCGGCGTCTGCGCCCACTGTTACGGGCGCGACCTGGCCACCGGCAAGCTGGTGGAGCTGGGCCTGGCGGTGGGCGTCATCGCCGCCCAGTCGATCGGCGAGCCAGGCACGCAGCTGACGATGCGGACGTTCCACATCGGCGGCACGGCGAGGATCTCGGAGCAGTCGACGATCGAGGCGCGCCACGCCGGCACGATCCGCTTCGACAACCTCCAGGTGGTCGAGATCCACGACGAACTGACGGCCCAGGCCAGCCTCGTCGTGATGAACCGGACCGGCTACCTGGTGGTTCAGGACGCCCAGGGGCGCGACCGCGAGCGCTACGCGGTGGTGTACGGCGCCAAGCTGCGCGTTCGCGAGGGCGATCACGTCGAGCAGGCGCAGGTCCTGGTCGAGTGGGATCCCTACACCTTCTCCATCCTCACCGAGGACGCGGGGCTGGTGAAGTTCCGCGACATCGTCGACGGCCTCACCGTGCACGAGGAGGTGGACGAGGTCACAGGCCTCTCGCGGCGCATCATCATCGACTCGCCGGACGAGAAGAAGCAGCCGATGGTGGAGATCCGCAACAAGGATGGCAAGGTCGTCCGGAAGTACCACATGCCCATCCACGCGCACCTCATGATCGAGGACGGGGAGACCGTCTTTGCCGGCGCGGTGCTGGCGAAGATCCCGCGGGAGACTACCAAGACGAAGGACATCACCGGCGGTCTGCCGCGCGTGGTCGAGCTGTTCGAGGCGCGCAAGCCGCGCGAGACGGCGGCGGTCATTTCCGAGATCGACGGCATCGTGCGGATGGGCGGCATCGTCAAGGGCCAGCGGAAGGTGATGATCGTGCCGGACGAGCACGGCGCCGAGCCGCGCGAGTACATGCTGCCGCGCGGCGTGCACGTCAACGTGCAGGACGGCGACCGGGTGAGGGCCGGCGAGCAGCTCATCGACGGCCCGAGCAACCCGCACGACATCCTGAGCGTGCTGGGCGAGAAGGAGCTGCAGAGCTACCTGGTCAACGAGATCCAGGAGGTCTACCGTCTGCAGGGCGTGAACATCAACGACAAGCACATCGAGGTGATCACGCGGCAGATGATGCGCTGGGTCAAGATCGAGGACGTCGGCGACACCGAGTTCCTCGTCGACGACGTGGTCGACCGCTTCCGGTTCCTGTCCGAGAACGAGCGGGTCATCACGGACGGCGGTCAGCCTGCCAAGGGGCGCCCGATGCTCCTTGGCATCACCAAGGCGTCGCTGTCGACCGACTCGTTCATCTCGGCGGCGTCGTTCCAGGAGACCACGCGCGTGCTGACCGAGGCGTCCATCTCGGGCAAGGTCGACCACCTGCGCGGGCTCAAGGAGAACGTGACGATGGGCCGGCTGATCCCGGCAGGGACCGGCTTCGAGTGGTACCGCCACGTGCAGATCCCGGCCGACGAGCCGCCGCCCCCGCCGCCGCCGGCCGAGGAGGATCTGGATCTCGAGCGCGACATCGACTACCTGGTCGACGTCGAGGAAGCCTACGGGCGCGACGAAGTGGCCGAGTAGGCTCCCAGCACGCCTGCGCAGGGCGGCGCGCTCCTTGCACGGGGCAGACGCTCTGTGGTAGGCTCGTAAGGTTCTGTCGGGGTCAGGACACCCTATCTGGCCCCGAGCCGTCCGGAGAGAGGCGCGCGATGTGGTGTCGCGCTTCCCGCAGGCGGCCCGGAAGGGCGCGCCACGAGACGACACAACAGCATTAGGGTCGTGGAGTTTCCGGGTGCCAAGCGCCGGTGGGCGCTTCCAGGCCCGGGACGCCCGTGTCTGTCCGCGCGGCGGGAGGCTCGGGTGGGGTGTTGATAGCGCGGACCGATGGTCCGCCGCCATCGGCGTTGCCTCGCGGCAGCGCCATCGGGGTGACTGTGCCGACGATCAGTCAGCTTGTGCGCAAGGGCCGGGAGGCGGTCTCGACGAAGACCAAGAGCCCGGCGCTCCAGGACTGCCCGCAGAAGCGCGGCGTGTGCGTCCGGGTCTTCACGCAGACCCCCAAGAAGCCGAACTCGGCGCTGCGCAAGGTGGCGCGCGTGCGGCTCACCAACGGGATCGAGGTCACCACCTACATTCCCGGGGTCGGGCACAACCTGCAGGAGCACTCGCTCGTGCTCATCCGGGGCGGTCGTGTGAAGGACCTGCCCGGTGTGCGCTACCACGTCGTGCGCGGGACGCTCGACGCGGTGGGCGTGCAGGGGCGCAAGCAGGGTCGCTCGAAGTACGGCGCCAAGCGGCCCAAGCAGTAGAGGTGGGTTGAGATGCCACGCAGGAGAGAGATTCCCAAGCGCGAGCTGGTGCCCGACCCGGTCTACAGCAGCCCGCTCGTCACCAAGTTCATCAACACGGTGATGCACGACGGCAAGAAGAGCGTGGCCGAGCGCATCGTGTACGGCGGGCTGGAGATCATCAAGGAACGCACCGGCGACGACCCTCTGAAGGTCTTCAAGAAGGCCATCGACAACGCCAAGCCGAGCCTCGAGGTCAAGTCTCGGCGCGTCGGCGGATCGAACTACCAGGTGCCGATCGAGGTCAACCAGAACCGGCGCCTGTCACTGAGCATTCGCTGGCTGGTCGGCTACGCGCGTCAGCGCGGCGACGGCAAGACGATGCAGGAGAAGCTGGCCAACGAGCTGCTCGATGCGTCGAACCTGCGTGGTGGCGCCGTGAAGAAGCGCGAAGACACGCACCGCATGGCCGAGGCCAACAAGGCGTTCGCCCACTACCGCTGGTAGGAGTGGGTCGAGCGGAAAGCCATGCCACGTCAAGTTCCACTGAGTCGGTCGCGCAACATCGGCATCATGGCGCACATCGATGCCGGCAAGACGACGACCACCGAGCGGATCCTCTTCTACACGGGGATCACGTACAAGATCGGCGAGGTCCACGACGGCACGGCCGTGATGGACTGGATGGAGCAGGAGCAGGAGCGCGGCATCACCATCACGTCGGCCGCGACGACCTGCTTCTGGCGTGACATCCGGATCAACATCATCGATACGCCAGGCCACGTCGACTTCACCGCCGAGGTGGAGCGCTCGCTCCGGGTGCTCGACGGCGCAGTGGCCGTCTTCGATGCCGTGGCAGGCGTCGAGCCGCAGTCGGAGACCGTGTGGCGGCAGGCCGACAAGTACCGCGTGCCGCGCATCTGCTTCGTCAACAAGATGGACCGCGTGGGGGCCGACTTCACGCGCACGCTGGGCCAGATCGAGACGAAGCTGCAGGGCAACCCGGTGGCGCTGCAGCTGCCCATCGGGGCGGAAGACGCCTTCGTCGGCGTGATCGACCTGCTGACGATGAAGGCGCTCATCTGGGATGACGAGACGCTGGGTGCCGACTACCACGTCGCGGAGATCCCGTCCGAGTACCGGGCCGTGGCGCACGAGTACCGGGAGAAGCTCATCGAGAAGGTGAGCGAGGCGAACGACCGGCTGCTCGAGAAGTACCTCGGCGGCGAGGAGATCACCGAGGACGAGATCAAGGCGACGCTGCGGTTGCGCGTGATCGAGTCGGTGCGCGGCGAGAAGTCGCCCTTCGTGCCGGTCGTCTGCGGCTCGGCGTTCAAGAACAAGGGCGTCCAGCCCCTGCTCGACGCCATCGTCGACTACCTGCCGTCGCCCGCCGACATTCCGGCGATCGAGGGCACCGACGCGAAGACGGGCCAGCCGACGACGCGACAGGCCGCCGACGAGGCCCCGTTCTCCGCGCTGGCGTTCAAGATCATGACCGACCCGTTCGTCGGTCAGCTCGCGTTCATCCGCGTCTACTCGGGCGTGCTCGCCTCGGGCTCGTCAGTCTACAACGCGGCCAGGGGCAAGACCGAGCGCATCGGCCGACTGCTCAAGATGCACGCGAACAAGCGTGAGGAGATCAAGGAGGTCTACGCTGGCGACATCGCTGCCGCCGTGGGCCTGAAGAGCGTGAGCACCGGCGACACGATCTGTGACGAGAAGCACGTGGTCGTCCTCGAGGCGATGGACTTCCCCGAGCCGGTGATCGCCCTGGCGATCGAGCCGAAGACCAAGGCCGACCAGGAGAAGCTGGGCCAGGGACTTGGCAAGCTCATGGCCGAGGACCCCACGTTCCGTGTCCGGACCGACCCGGAAACCGGGCAGGTGGTCATCTCAGGCATGGGCGAGCTCCATCTCGAGATCATCGTCGACCGCCTGAAGCGGGAGTTCGGCGTCGAGGCGAACGTCGGCAAGCCGCAGGTCGCCTACAAGGAGACGCTGACGGCCGCGGCGGACGGCGAGGGACGCTACGTGAAGCAGACGGGCGGGCGCGGCCAGTACGGGCACGCGAAGATCCGCCTGCAGCCACGGCACCCGGGCGAGGGTTTCGAGTTCGTCAACAGCATCGTGGGTGGCTCGATCCCGCGGGAGTACATCAAGCCCATCGAGGAGGGCATCCGCGAGGCGATGACCACCGGCGTGCTCGCCGGCTACCCGGTCGACGACGTGGGGATCGAGCTCTACGACGGGTCGTTCCACGAGGTCGACTCGTCGGAGATGGCGTTCAAGATTGCCGGCTCGATGGCGTTCAAGGACGCGTCGCACCGCGCGAAGCCCGTGCTGCTCGAGCCGGTCATGCGCGTCGAGGTCGTCGTCCCCGAGGAGTACATGGGCGACGTGATGGGCGACCTCAACAGCCGGCGCGGGCGCATCCAGTCGATGGAAGCCCGCGGGAGCACGCAGATCGTGACCTCGCGGGTGCCGCTGTCCGAGATGTTCGGCTACGCGACCGAGCTGCGGTCGCGGACCCAGGGACGGGCGACCTACTCGATGCACTTCGATCGGTACGAGCAGGCGCCACAGCACGTGAGTGAGGAAGTAGTCGCCCGGATTCAGGGCAAATGAGGCCGCGGGGCCGTCGCGAAACTGGCCGGCGAGGCGCCGGCCTGGGGAGTCGCAAACGTAGCGAGGACTGAGAAGCCATGGCGAAGGAAAAGTTCGATCGGTCAAAACCGCACGTGAACGTGGGCACCATTGGTCACATCGACCATGGGAAAACGACCCTGACGGCGGCCCTCACCAAGGTGGCCGCGGCGAAGGGCTGGGCCAAGTTCGTGTCCTACGACGAGGTCGCGAAGGCGTCAGCCGCCCAGGGCCGGCGCGACGAGACGAAGATTCTCACGATCGCGACGAGCCACGTCGAGTACAGCACGCTGAACCGGCACTACGCGCACGTCGACTGCCCCGGCCACGCTGACTACATCAAGAACATGATCACCGGCGCGGCGCAGATGGACGGCGCCATCCTCGTCGTGTCGGCGACCGACGGCCCGATGCCCCAGACGCGCGAGCACGTGCTGCTGGCGCGGCAGGTCGACGTGCCCTATCTCGTGGTGGCGTTGAACAAGGTCGACGCGGTCGACGACCCCGAGCTGCTCGACCTGGTCGAGCTCGAGGTGCGCGAGCTGCTCAAGTCGTACGGGTTCCCGGGTGACGACCTCCCGGTGATCCGGGTGTCGGCCCTCAAGGCCCTGCAGGGCGATCCCGAGGGCGAGGCCGGCGTGATGAAGCTGATGGAGGCGCTCGACAGCTACATCCCGCTGCCACAGCGCGACGTCGACAAGCCGTTCCTGATGCCGATCGAGGACGTGTTCTCGATCCAGGGGCGCGGCACGGTGGTGACGGGCCGCGTCGAGCGTGGTCGCGTCAAGGTCGCCGAGGAAATCGAGATCGTCGGCTTCGGCCCCACCAAGAAGAAGGTGGTGACCGGCGTCGAGATGTTCCGCAAGCTGCTCGACGAGGGCGTGGCCGGCGACAACATCGGCGTGCTCCTGCGCGGCACCGAGAAGGACGAGGTGGAGCGCGGTCAGGTCCTGGCCAAGCCGGGGTCGATCACGCCGCACACCAAGTTCAAGGCCGAGGTCTACGTCCTGTCGAAGGAGGAGGGCGGCCGTCACACGCCGTTCTTCAACGGCTATCGCCCGCAGTTCTACATCCGGACGACCGACGTGACCGGGTCGCTGCACCTGCCCGAAGGCGTCGAGATGGTGATGCCGGGCGACAACACGAGCATCACCGCCGAGCTCATCACACCCGTGGCGCTCGAGAAGGGCGCGCGGTTCGCTGTCCGTGAGGGCGGGCGCACGGTTGGCGCCGGCACGATCACGGAGATCATCGAGTAGCAGGTCGACCCATGTCCACCGCATTCAGCGACAAGATTCGCATCAGGTTGAAGGCCTACGACCACCGGGTGCTCGATCAATCGACGGGCGAGATCGTCGACACGGCCCGGCGGACCGGCGCGCGGCTCGCAGGCCCGATCCCGTTGCCGACCGAGCGGAACCGGTGGACGGTGAACCGGTCGCCGCACGTCGACAAGAAGTCGCGCGAGCAGTTCGAGATTCGGACGCACAAGCGGCTCATCGACATCTTCGAGCCGACGCCGCAAACGGTCGACGCGCTGATGAAGCTCGACCTGCCGGCTGGCGTCGACGTGGAGATCAAGGCGTTCGGCAAGGAACACAAGTAGAGAGAGCCACCCATGGTGACGGGCATCATTGGCAGGAAGGTCGGGATGAGCCAGGTCTTTGGCGCCGACGGGGTCGTGACCCCGGTGACGGTGCTGAAGGCGGGGCCGTGTGTCGTCGTGCAGGCCAAGACAGTGGACCGAGACGGCTACGAGGCGGTCCAGCTCGGCCTGGTCGAGGAGCGGCCGGCGCGGACGAACAAGCCGACCGAGGGCCACTACAAGAAGGCCGGTGTGCCGCCGACGCGCGTGCGTCGCGAGGTCGCCGTCGCTCCCGGCAGCGACCCGTTGAAGGCGGGCGACCGGGTGCTGGTCTCCGTCTTTGCCGACGGCGACGTGGTCGACGTGATCGGGACCAGCAAGGGGCACGGGTTCCAGGGGGTCGTCAAGCGACATCACTTTCGTGGTGGCGCGGCGACGCACGGCTCGATGTTCCATCGCGCCCCCGGGTCGATTGGCGCTTCGTCGTATCCCTCGCGCGTGATCAAGGGGATGCGGGCGGCCGGTCACATGGGGGTCGACCGGGTGACGACCCGGAACCTGCGGGTCGTGAAGGTGGATGCCGACAATCACCTGCTGCTCGTGCGTGGGGCCGTGCCCGGCGCGCGCGGGGGCTACGTGGTCATCCGCAAGGCGGTGGCCAAGAAGCCCGAGCCGAAGCCGCAGGTCGAGACGAAGAAGGGCAAGCGGTCATGACCGTTGATGTGGTGAACGCGCGCAACGAGAAGGTTGCGAGCCTCGACCTGCGAGACGAGGTGTTTGGCGGGCGCGTGAAGGCCGACCTGATTTGGGAGGCCGTCGTGCACGAGAACGCCGAGCAGCGTCGGGGGACGCACGCGACGAAGACCCGGGGCGAGGTCAGCGGCAGCGGGCGCAAGCCCTGGCGCCAGAAGGGGACGGGGCGCGCGCGGGTCGGCGAGGTGCGCAACCCGCTGTGGCGGAAGGGCGGCACGGTGTTCGGCCCGCAGCCCCGGAGCTACGGGTTCGCGCTGCCGAAGAAGGTCGAGCGGGGTGCGTTGCGCGCGGCCCTGACGCAGAAGCTGCAGGACGGCGCCGTGACCGTGGTCGAGGCGCTGGCGGTCGACCAGGTGAAGACGAAGCCGGCGGCCGAGATGCTGCGCGCGCTGGGCGCCGGGCGCAAGACCCTGGTCGTCGACGTCAGGCCCGATGAGAAGCTCGCGCTGTCGGTGAGGAACATCGCCGGCGTGCGCGTGGTGGCGAGCAACCGCGTGTCTGCGCGCGACGTGATGGACGCGCAGCGGATCATCGCCACCCGGGCCGCCGTCGAGCGGCTCCAGGAGGTGCTGGCATGAAGGTTACCAGCGTCATCCGTCGGCCGGTCATCACCGAGAAGTCGGCCGTGGCGCGCGAGGCCTCGCAGACCATCGTCTTCGAGGTGGCGCGGAACGCGACGAAGGTGGACGTCCGGCGCGCGGTCGAGCAGTTGTTCGGCGCGAAGGTCGCCGAGGTTCGCACGTCCATCGTGCACGGAAAGATGAAGCGCCAGGGGCGCTTCGTGGGCCAGCGACCGGACTGGAAGAAGGCCACGGTGCGGCTGCGGGCCGGCGAGAAGCTGCCCGAGTTCTTCGAGGGTGCGTAATCATGCCGATTCGGTCTTACAAGCCCACGTCGCCGGGGCGGCGGTTCCAGACGGGGCAGACGTCCGACGAAATCACCGCGTCGAAGCCGTACAAGCCGCTCACCGAGCCGCTGCGCAAGTCGGGCGGCCGGAACAATACGGGCGAGCTCACGTCGTGGTGGCGCGGGGGCGGGCACAAGCGCAACTACCGGGTCATCGACTTCAAGCGTGACAAGCGCGACATCCCGGCCCGCGTGACCACCGTGGAGTACGACCCGAACCGGTCGGCGCGCATCGCGCTGGTCACCTACGCCGACGGCGAGAAGCGGTACATCCTGCATCCCGTGGGCGTGAAGGTCGGCGACACGATTGTCGCCGGCAACAACGTCGACATTCTGCCGGGCAACGCACTGCCGATTCGCAACATCCCCCTCGGGACCGAGGTCCACAACGTGGAGCTCAAGCCGGGCAAGGGCGGGCAGCTTGCGCGCAGCGCGGGCTCGTCGGTCCAGGTGGTGGCCAAGGAAGGCGACTACGCGACCGTGAAGCTGCCCTCGAGCGAGGTCAGGTTCGTGAGTCTCGACTGCATGGCCACCGTCGGGCAGGTGGGCAACGTCGACCACGAGAACGTATCCGTGGGCAAGGCCGGACGGAGCCGCTGGCTGGGGCGCCGGCCCCACGTGCGCGGCGTGGCGATGAACCCCGTCGATCACCCGCTGGGTGGTGGCGAGGGCAAGACGTCGGGCGGCCGGCACCCGGTGTCGCCGTGGGGCATGCCGACCAAGGGCTACAAGACGCGTAACCGGAAGTCGACCGACCGCTTCATCGTGCAGCGGAGGCAGAAGTGAGCAGATCGCTGAAGAAGGGGCCGTTCATCGATGCGCCGCTCCTCGAGAAGATCGAGGTGATGAACCGGGCGGGCGACAAGAAGGTGGTCAAGACCTGGTCGCGGCGTTCGACGGTGGTGCCGGAGATGCTGGGACACACCATCGCGGTGCACAACGGCAAGAAGTTCATCCCCGTCTACGTGACCGAGAACATGGTCGGGCACAAGCTCGGCGAGTTTGCGCCGACGCGCCAGTTCAGGGGCCACACGACCAAGACCGACAAGGCGGCGGCGGTCGCGGCGGCTGGCAAGACCGGGAGCTAGTGATGATCGAAGCACGGGCGACGGCCAAGTACGTGCGGACCTCCGCGCAGAAGGCGAAGCTGATGCTCGACCTGATTCGCGGGTGCGACGTCAACCGGGCGCTGGCGACGCTCAAGTTCGCGCGCAAGAGCGTGGCACGCGACATCGAGAAGGTGCTGCAGTCGGCCATTGCCAACGCGCAGCAGAAGGAGGGGTTCGGCGGCGACGTCGACCGGCTCTACGTGTCGAGCTGCTATGCCGGCCCCGGGCCCTCGCAGAAGCGCATCCGGCCCGCCCCGATGGGGCGCGCCTACCGGGTACTCAAGCGGACGACGCACCTCACGGTGCACGTCGCCGAGCGCCCCGAGGCCAAGGCGAGGACGGCGCGCACGCCGGCGGCTGCCGGACGGGCCAAGCGCAAGGCCACCACGTAGGTCACAAGAAGGGACGAGACGCGCAATGGGTCAGAAGGTTCACCCCTACGGCTTTCGCCTGGGCTACAACAAGACGTGGCGGTCGCGCTGGTTCGCCGATCGCGACTACGCGCAGCTGCTGCACGAGGACGTCGCGCTCCGCAACGACCTGAAGAAGCGGTTCTCGCACGCGGGCGTGTCGAAGATCGAGATCGAGCGGGCGGCCAACAAGCTCAAGATCGACATCTACACCTCGCGCCCCGGCATCATCATCGGGCGCAAGGGGACCGAGGTCGACAAGCTGAAGGGCGAGATCCAGAAGCGGACCAACCGGGATGTCTTCATCAACATCCAGGAGATCCAGAAGCCCGAGCTCGACGCGCAGTTGATCGGCGAGTCGGTCGCCATGCAGCTCGAGAAGCGCGTGGCGTTCCGTCGGGCGATGCGAAAGGCGGTCGAGTCGGCGCTGCGGTTCGGCGCGCGGGGCATCAAGGTGCGCGTGTCCGGGCGCCTCAACGGGGCGGAGATTGCCCGGTCGGAGTGGTATCTCCACGGCCAGTTGCCGCTGCAGACGCTGCGGGCCGACATCGACTACGGGTTCGCCGAGGCCAACACGACCTATGGCCAGATCGGCGTGAAGGTGTGGCTCTACAAGGGCGAGCGGATCGTGCCGCGGGTCGGCCGCGAGGAAGACTACCGGATGCCCCGGCGCGGCATGGGCGCGCGCGCCTGAGCACGCGAGCGGCTGACGCCCGATTGACGGATTGACTGACCGACTGGGGTACGACCCATGTTGATGCCAAAGAAGGTGAAGTTCCGGAAGCAGCAGCGGGGCCGCATGCGTGGCAAGGCGTGGCGCGGCTCCGAGGTCAGCTTCGGCGACTTCGGATTGAAGGCGATGGAGCCCTGCTGGCTCACCGACCGGCAGATCGAGGCGGCGCGCGTCGCGATGACCCGCTTCGTCAAGCGGGGCGGCAAGATCTGGATCCGCGTGTTCCCGGACAAGCCCATCACGAAGAAGCCGCAGGAAACACGCATGGGCAAGGGCAAGGGCGCGCCCGAGCAGTGGGTCGCGGTGATTCGGCCCGGCCGGGTGCTGTTCGAGATGGAGGGCATCAGCGAGACCGACGCGCGTCGCGCCATGGAGTTGGCGGCCGCCAAGCTCCCCATCAAGACCCGGTTCGCGACACGCTTCGCGCAGGAGCGGGTGTAACCATGATGAAGCCAGCCGAGCTTCGCGAGCTGAGCGTGGACGAGTTGCGCCAGCGCGAGCACGATCTCGAGGAGCAGCTGTTTCGCGCCCGGATTCAGAAGGCCACGGGCCAGCTCGATCAGCCGATGAAACTCCGGACGATGCGACGGGATCTCGCCCGGGTGAAGACGGTGCTCCAGCAGAAGAGCGCCTAGCGCAGGGGAAGCCTGAAGATGGCAGCACAGCACGAAATCCTGGGCGTCGTCGTGAGCGACAAGATGGACCGCAGCGTGGTGGTCGCCGTCGAGCGGAAGGTCCGCCACGGCGTCTACGGCAAGATCCGCCGCCGCACGTCGAAGTTCATGGCGCACAACGAGAGCAACGCGGCCAAGGTCGGCGACCGGGTGGCGATCGTGCCCTCCCGTCCGATCAGCCGGCGGAAACGGTGGGTCGTGACGCGCGTGGTGGAGAAGGCGGCGCAGGTCTGACGCCGCGCGCCTGCGACCCCGGCGCTCCGGCGATTGGCAGGCGGGTGCAGGGCGGCGAGTGAGACGGGTGGGAGACTCCCATGATTCAGATGCGGTCGATCCTCGACGTGGCCGACAACTCGGGCGCACGGAAGATCGCGGTGATCAATCCAATCGGCGGTTCGACCGGGCGCTACGCCAGGCTCGGCGACATCGTGACGGCGTCGGTGAAGGAAGCGGCGCCCGACTCGAACGTCAAGAAGGGGCAGGTGGTGAAGGCCGTGATCGTCCGGACGCGGAAGGAGCACCGTCGGCGCGACGGCAGCTACATCCGGTTCGACCGGAACGCCGCCGTCCTCGTCAACGACCAGGGCGAGCCGATCGGGACCCGCGTGTTCGGGCCCGTGGCGCGGGAGCTTCGTGAGCGGCGGTTCATGAAGATCATCTCGCTCGCCCCGGAGGTGCTGTGAGATGTCTCGCGTAGTCACACCGATTCGGAAGAACGACACGGTCCTGGTGATCTCGGGCAAGGACCGCGGCAAGCGCGCACGGGTGCTCTCGGTGATCCCGGCGAAGAACCGCCTGCTCGTCGAAGGCGTGAACATGGTCAAGCGGCACACGCGCCCGAACCCCCAGCGCAACATCAAGGGTGGCGTGCTCGAGCGCGAGGCCCCGATCGCCGCGTCGAACGTGCAGCTGGTGTGCCCGGAGTGCGGCGCGCAGACGCGCGTCGGCGCCAAGCTGCTGGGCGACGGTCGCAAGGTGCGGGTCTGCAGCAAGTGCGAGGGAGTGGTGGACAAATGACCCGGCTGAGGGAGCGGTACCTGAAGGAAGTCGTGCCGGCGCTCCGCAAGGAGTTCGGCTACAAGAACGTGATGGCGGTGCCCCGCGTGACGAAGGTCGTCGTGAACATGGGTCTCGGCGAGGCGACGCAGAACGCGAAGATCGTCGACACGGGCTCCGAGGACCTCGGGCGGATCACCGGCCAGAAGCCCGCGGTGACGCGCGCGCGCAAGTCGGTGGCCGCCTTCAAGGTGCGCCAGGGGATGCCCATCGGCAGCATGGTGACCCTGCGTGGCGAGCGGATGTACGAGTTCATCGACCGCCTCGTGTCGATCGCGCTGCCACGCGTCCGCGACTTCCGGGGCGTGTCGCCCCGGGGCTTCGACGGCCGCGGCAACTACACGCTCGGCCTCCGCGACCAGCTGATGTTCCCGGAGATCGACTATCTGAAAGTGGAGAAGGCGCGCGGCATGAACGTGTCGTTCGTGACCACGGCGAAGACCGACGAGGAAGCGCGCCGGTTACTGCAGTTGATGGGCGTCCCGTTCAGGGCCAATTGATTCAGGGCGAGCATGGCAACCACCGCGAAGATCGCGAAGACCACCAAGAACCCCAAGTACGCCGTTCGCCGGCGCAACCGCTGCCGGGCCTGTGGCAGGCCACGGGCCTACCTCAGGAAGTTCGCGCTGTGCCGCATCTGCTTCCGCGAGCTGGCGCTGCGGGGCGATGTCGCGGGCGTCGTGAAGAGTAGCTGGTAGGACGGCGGGCTGCCGAGAGTTGAGAGCTGAAAGGTATGACTGACCCGATTGCCGACATGATCGCGCGGATCCGGAACGCCACCGGCGCCAAGCACACGCGCGTGGACATCCCGGCTTCGACGCTGAAGCTCGAGATCGCCAGGATCCTCGAGAGCGAGGGCTACATCCAGGGCTTCAAGGTCGTCGAATCGACGACGGCGCGAGGCAGCGCCGCCAGGATGCTGCGCATCACGCTGAAGTATGGACCGCGGGGCGAGCGGGTCATTTCCGGGCTCGAGCGCGTGAGCCGGCCAGGGCGCCGGGTCTACTGCGGCCGCACCGAGGTGCCGAGCGTGCTCGGTGGTCTCGGCACGAGCATCCTGACCACCCCGCGCGGGGTGATGACCGGGCGCGAGGCCGCGAAGGCCGGGGTCGGCGGCGAGGTGCTGTGTAACGTGTGGTAGGGGCGGCAGCCGGCACGGGTGGCCGGTCCGTCGCCGGTTGAGGCGACGAGAGCTGGCGGACGGGTGCTCGGTGAGCCCCCGGGCGGCTGACGCAGAACGGTGAGAGTGGACGAGATGTCTCGTATTGGAAAGAAACCCATTCCCCTGCCGAAGGGCGTGAAGGTCACGGTGGCCGAGGGACACGTCGACGTGCAGGGCCCCAAGGGCTCGTTGCGGCAGGCGCTGCCCCCAGGTGTCCGCTTCGAGCTCGCTGACGGCGAGCTGCGTGCGCACACGTTGCGCGACGACCCAGAACTGGGCAAGTTCCACGGCCTGGCGCGCAGCCTGGTGGCCAATGCCGTGGCCGGCGTCAACGAGGGCTTCAAGCGGGAGCTCGACATCGTCGGCGTGGGGTATCGCGCCGAGCTCAAGGGCCGCCAGGTGCACTTCGCACTCGGCTACTCGCACCCGGTGGTGTTCGACATCCCGGCCGGAATCGACATCGCGATCGACAAGCAGACGCACGTCACGGTGACGGGCATCGATCGCCAGCTGGTGGGGCAGGTGGCGGCCGACATCCGGCGGCTCCGCAAGCCCGACCCGTACAAGCAGAAGGGCGTCCGCTACACCGGCGAAGTGCTCAAGAAGAAGGCCGGCAAGACGGGCGCGTAGCAGCCATGAAGATCAAGACCAAGCAGGACCGCCGGGCGCGCATCAAGCTGCGCCTTCGCAAGCGAATCCGTGGCACGGCCGAGCGGCCGCGCCTGAGCGTCTTCCGCAGCGAGGCCCACATCTACGTGCAGGCCATCGACGACCTGGCGGGCCAGACGGTGGCTGCCGCCTCGAGCGTCGAGCCCGACGTCCGCGCGCGCCTGAGCGACGGCGCCCGCGGCAGCAACACGGGCGGGGCCCAAGCGGTGGGCCGCGTGGTGGCCGAGCGGCTGATCGCGAAGGGCATCAAGCAGGTGGTGTTCGACCGGGGCGGGTTCCTGTATCACGGGCGGATCCGCGCGGTCGCAGAGGCGGCGCGGGAAGCCGGCCTCTCGTTCTGATCCGACAAGGGAAGTCATGCGCGACAGAATCGATCCGAGCCAGCTCGACCTCAAGGACACCGTGGTGTCCATCAACCGCGTCACCAAGGTGGTGAAGGGCGGCAAGAACCTGAGCTTCAGCGCGCTGGTCGTGGTGGGCGACGGCCACGGGCACGTCGGCTACGGCGTGGGGAAGGCGAAGGAAGTCCCGTCGGCCATCAAGAAGGCGATCGAGGCCGCGAAGAAGGGCCTGATCCGGGTGCCGCTGCAGGGCACGACCATCCCCCACGCGGTGGTGGGGCGGTTCGGGGCTGGCAGCGTCCTGCTCAAGCCCGCGCCCGACGGCACCGGCATCATCGCCGGCGGCGCCGTCCGGGCCGTGGTCGAGTCGGCGGGCGTGACCAACGTCCTCACGAAGTCGCTCGGCTCGCCCAACCCGCACAACGTCGTGCGGGCGACGTTTGCCGGGCTCGGGTCGCTGAAGGACCCCGTGAGTGTCGCGAGGCTGCGCGGCAAGGGGCTCGAGGAGCTCGCATCGGCGTAGGACGGGCGACATGGCACAGAAGAAGAACAAGGCAGCGGGCGAGGCGCGTCGGATCAAGGTCACCCAGGTGCGCAGCACGATCGGCTACGAGAAATCGCAGGCCGCCGTGGTGCGCGGGCTGGGCCTCCGCCGCATCGGGCACAGCGTGGAGGTGATCGATCACCCGGCCATGCGCGGGATGATCCACAAGGTGCGACACATCGTCGCGGTCGAGGAGTAGCGCAGGGATGGACCTCAGCAATCTGCGTCCACCGAAGGGTGCCACCAAGGGCCGCAAGCGCGTCGGCCGCGGCCAGGGATCGGGCAGCGGCAAGACGGCCAGCCGGGGGCACAAGGGCGCCAAGTCGCGCTCGGGCTTCAAGAGCAAGCGGGGGTTCGAGGGCGGGCAGATGCCGCTCCACCGGCGCGTGCCGAAGCGCGGGTTCCTGAACCCGTTCCGCGTCGAATACGCCGTGGTGAACCTCGATGCCATCGGCGAGCACTTCGATGCGGGCACGGTGGTCACGCCGGAACTGCTGCGCCGGAAAGGGCTGTTGCGTGGCAAGAGCGCGCCCGTCAAGGTCCTGGGCCGCGGGGATTTCGCGAAGGCCCTGACCGTGCAGGCACACAAGTTCAGTGAAAGCGCCGCCAGGAAGATCGCGGCAGCCGGCGGTGCGGCCGAGGTGCTCGGTGGTTGACAGCATCAAAAACATCTTCGCGGTTCCAGACCTGCGCAAGCGTGTGCTGTTCACGCTCGGGCTGCTGGCCGTCTACCGCGTCGGCAACCACATCCCGACGCCAGGCGTGAACCCCGAGGCGCTCGCGCTGCTCGCCGAGCAGACGAAGAACACGATGTTCGGCCTGTACGACATGTTCACGGGCGGCAACCTGTCGCGCGTGACGATCTTCGCGCTGGGCATCATGCCCTACATCAGCGCGTCGATCATCCTGCAGCTGCTCACCGTCGTGTGGCCGTACCTCGAGCGCCTGTCGAAGGAAGGCGAGCTCGGCCGGCGGAAGATCACGCAGTACACGCGCTACGGCACGATCGTGCTGAGCGTGGTGCAGTCGCTGGCGATCGCGATCTTCCTCGAGCGCCAGACCGACATCGCCGGCGGGCTGCCGCTGGTCTACAACGGCGGCTGGGGCTTCAGGATCCTCACGGTGCTGACGCTGACGACGGGCACCACGTTCATCATGTGGCTCGGCGAGCAGATCACCGAGCGCGGCATCGGCAACGGGATGTCGCTGCTCATCTACGCGGGGATCGTCGTCGGAGGCCCGCGCGCCGTGTTCACCACGCTCGACCAGCTGCGCACGGGCCAGATGGGGCTGCTGCGCCTGCTGCTCCTGCTGGTGATGATGGTCGTGGTGGTCGCGGCCGTCGTCTTCATCGAGCGCGGTCACCGGCGCGTCACGGTGCAGTACGCAAAGCGGGTGGTCGGCCGACGGATGTACGGCGGCTCGAGCACGCACATCCCGCTCCGGGTGAACACGGGCGGGGTCATCCCGGTGATCTTCGCGTCGTCGCTGCTGGCCTTCCCCGCCACGCTGGCCGGGGTGTTCCAGCAGGGCGGGTGGATGCAGGCGACGGTGGAGCAGCTGTCCTACGGGATGCCGCTCTACAACCTGCTGTACGTGGCGGGCATCATCTTCTTCGCCTACTTCTACACGGCCATCATCTTCAACCCGGATGACGTGGCGGAGAACATGCGGAAATACGGCGGCTTCGTCCCGGGCATCCGGCCCGGCAAGCGGACGGCCGAGTACATCGACACGATCCTGACGCGCATTACGCTGGTGGGCGCGGTGTACCTGGCGCTCGTGGCCATCCTGCCCGAGTTCCTGATCACCGGGTTCAAGGTCGCGCCGATCCCGTTCATCGGAGAGCAGTTGGACGCGTTGCTGCCCCGGTTCTTGACCGAGGGCATGAACGTGACGTTCTACTTCGGCGGCACGACGCTGCTGATCGTGGTGGGCGTGGCGATGGACACCGTGCAGCAGATCGAGTCGCAGCTCATCATGAGGCACTACGACGGCTTCATGAAGAAGACCCGGATTCGTGGTCGGCGCGGATAGGATGCCGATCGAGCCCTGGACGTGGAGCCGATGCCGCTGAACGTCATCGTGTTGGGCCCTCCGGGGGCGGGGAAGGGCACGCAGGCCGAGCGGTTGGCGGCGACGTTCGGGGTGCCGAAGATCTCCACCGGTGACATCCTGCGCGAGGCCGTGCACGCGGGGACGGACATCGGGCGCCAGGCGGCCGAGATCATGTCGGCGGGCCAGCTGGTCGGTGACGAGCTGATGATCGAGATCGTGCGGGAGCGGCTGTCACGCGCCGACGTGGCGCGCGGGTTCGTGCTCGACGGGTTCCCGCGCACGGTGACGCAGGCAGTGGCGCTCGACGAGATGCTCGACGGGCGTGGCGAGGTGACCGTGCTGCACATCACCGTGCCCGAGGACGAGATCGTCCGCCGCCTCACCACGCGGCGCATCTGCGAGGCGTGCGGGGCGACGGCCGACCCCGGTGTGGCGCCAGTCGCGCCATGCGCGCGCTGCGGCGGGGCGCT
>Ga0102851_10000368_pt1 | contig 22131 bp, 22 predicted proteins | sample Mud3Dept3metaG_FD_79558 | JGI IMG/M metagenome (GOLD analysis project Ga0102851, IMG submission 79558) | Freshwater wetland microbial communities from Ohio, USA, analyzing the effect of biotic and abiotic controls - Mud 3 Core 4 Depth 3... | ecosystem: Environmental > Aquatic > Freshwater >... | reverse complement strand
TCAATCAATTCAGTCATTAGAACAGATTTCTGATTCAACTCAAAATTAGTGATTTTATTGTTAGGCTTCAGAATGGAAATTTTGTTTGTGTCATGACCAAATCCGGCACCTTTATCATTCAGCGAGTTTAACACAAGAAGATCAAGATTTTTTCTGGCCAGTTTCTCAAACCCGTTTTCAACTTCGTTTGTTGTTTCAAGCGCAAAGCCGACAAGATATTGAGAAGGTGATTTTTGATCGCCTGCCCATTTAAGTATATCGGGATTTTTAATAAGTTTTAGGGTGATTTCTTCAGCAGATTTTTTTATTTTTTCGCGTTCCGGAATTTCAGGCCGGTAGTCTGCAACTGCAGCGCTGAAGATTCCTAAATCTGAAGTTTTCCATTCCTGCTGAACGGCGTTCAACATTTCTTTTGCCGTTATAATTGAAATTACTTTTATGGATGGATTTTTTACTTTTTGTTCGGTAGGCCCCGTTACTAAAATAACTTCAGCTCCGCGATCTGCACAAATATCAGCCAGGATTATTCCGGTTTTTCCGCTTGAATGGTTTCCGATGAAACGAACAGGATCAATCATTTCATAAGTCGGTCCGCCGGTAATAAGTACTTTTTTTCCAACTAATTTGGACGAAGGCATAAAAAAAGCATGAATCATTTTAGCGATTTCCTGCGGTTCTTCCATTCTTCCTTTTCCTTCCAGTCCGCTTGCTAACTCACCTGAAGTTGGTTCAATAACATGTATTTTTTTATCAGAAAGTAATTGAAGATTCTGACGTGTTGTAAAATGATTAAACATATCAAGATCCATTGCAGGGGCAATCCAGACCGGACATTTTGCACTCAGATACACTGCTAGAAGTAAATTGTCGCAAATTCCGTTGGCCATTTTAGCCAATGTATTTGCAGAAACGGGTGCAATTATAAATAAATCGGCCCAGGCACCAAGGTCAACATGATTTTCCCATTCGCCCTCTTCATTTTTGACAAATTCAATGGCAACAGGATTTTTACTTAAAGTTGATAAGGTAAGTGGAGAAATAAACTCTTTGGAAGCTGTAGTCATTACAACTCTGACTTGAGCGTCCAGGCGAATTAATTCACGAATGAGGTAAGCTGTTTTATATGCTGCAATGCTACCGGTTACACCGACCAGGATTTTTTTTCCGGTGAGCATGGAGTTGAATTAATGTTCTGTTTCAGAAACATTTTCAGAAGCATCTCTTACATAAACTTTATCTTCAAGGTATTCCTGAATAGCGATTGCTACCGGTTTTGGTAAACTTTCATAAAATTTAGATATTTCGATTTGCTCGCGGTTTTCGAAGATTTCCTCAAGGTTATCTGTTGTTGAAGCAAATTCAGCTAATTTTTTTGTGAGTTCTTCACGCATCTCAGCGCTGATCTGATTGCTGCGTTTAGCAATAGTGATCAACGATTTATAGATATTTCCTGATTTTTTAGCGATGTTTTCCAGGTCTCTGGTTACAGTCGTTTTTTCAGCGTTGGTGTTTTTGTAGTTCAAACTCATAGTCTTTTCGTTATTCTGAAGCACCGGTGATTGCTGCTCCAGGTTCGTTTATTCAACGGGTTTACCTGTTATCAATTCAATTTCCTTTTCAGTCCGGGCCTTAATCACTTCAAGTTCCTTCAACTTCTCTGACTGGGGAAATTCGGCCACAAATTTACGATAACTTTTCAATGTTTCATGCAAACGTTCTAATTTTTTAGTAGGAATGCTATTAATGGCGAGTTCAAAATTGCTTAAAACGAGCAGGTAATAGATTTCTTCTTCATAAACCGACTCAGGGAATTTCTCAAGCGTAGCGTTCAATGCAACCACTGCGGCTTTGTAATTTTGAGTTCTGTAATAGAGTTTCGCATACTCAAATTGTTTGAGTTCAAGTTTTGCCCTGAGCCTGTCCATTATCTGGTTGCAAGTGTCAATTCGGGCACTGTTCGGGTACATATCAATGAAAACCTGCATTCCATCCAGGGCATTATAAGTTTCTGTTTGATCTAAACTATATTGAGGAGAATTATGAACCGAGCATAAAGCACCTAAAAACATTGCTTCTTCACAAAAAGGACTCCTTGGATATTTTCTGACAAAACGGCTAAAATAATAACCGGCCAGGTAATAATCTTCGATTTTATAATTTGCCATGCAATAGATAAAATACAATTTCTCGCCGTCGGGAGTCAATGAATAGAAGGGAATGACATCATCCAGCAATGTAATTGCGCGAATGTACTCTTTGGTCCTTTTGGTTTTTCTTTTTGAATTATTATCGAGGGCAACTCCGGCTTCGTAATATTCAACGGCCTTGATTTTCTTTAAATTATTATCGTTGCTCTTAAGGATCTTATTATACCTGGTAGAATCTTTTGCAGAAAGTGTTTTAAATTCGCTTTCTTTTTTATCCTTTTTATCCGCTCTTGCCTGATCCCTGGCAATCCTGTTATCTCTTCTTTCTTCCTTTGTTGTTTTACAACTGCCAACAGCGGCCAAAATCAGAATTGCGAAAAGAGGAACTAATAATCTACGTGTCATTTATGGATGGTATTCAAGTGGCCAAAGATAGCACTTGATTTGTTAAAAAAAGTCAATTTACAAAGACCAGAACGCAAAAATGTGGATAAAATTTCAATCAATTTTCCCGAAATCCCGATTTTCGATATAATTTCGCATTATAAACAAAGGCTTGTATTACGGGTTAAATAAATAAATTATGGCATTGGATATATTCGAAAAAATTAAGGCAAACAGAGGGCCAATCGGTCAGCATGCCAAAGGAGTACATGGGTATTTTACCTTTCCAAAACTGGAAGGTGAATTGGGTCGGAAAATGACTTTTCGCGGAAAAGAATGTTTGATCTGGAGTATAAATAATTATTTGGGGTTGGCAAATCATCCGGAAGTGCGTAAAGCTGATGCTGATAGCGCTGCGAAGTGGGGAATGGCTTATCCGATGGGTGCCAGGATGATGACGGGACAAACTTCAGAGCATGAAGCTTTAGAAGCGGAGTTATCAGACTTTATGTCAAAAGAAGATACAATTCTTTTGAATTTTGGTTACCAGGGAATGTTATCGGCGATTGATTGTTTGGTTGATCGTAAAGATGTTATTGTTTATGACAGTGAATCTCATGCGTGTATTATTGATGGTGTTCGTCTGCATGCAGGTAAGCGTTTTGTTTTTCAACACAACGATATGGCAAGTTTCGACAAACAAATGGAACGTGCTACAAGATTAGTTGAAGAAACCGGTGGTGGAATTCTTGTTATTACTGAAGGTGTTTTTGGTATGGCAGGTGATCAGGGTTTGCTGAAAGAAATTATTGAGTTTAGAAAATCAGGGAAATATCAGTTCAGATTATTTGTTGATGATGCGCATGGTTTTGGTACAATGGGTAAAACTGGTGCGGGAACAGGTGAGGAACAAGGTTGCCAGGACGGAATTGATATTCTGTTCGGAACTTTTGCAAAATCAATGGCGTCAATTGGTGCGTTTATTTCTTCGACTGAAGATGTTGTGGAATTTTTCCGTTACAACATGCGTTCACAAATGTTCGCTAAATCTTTACCGATGCCTTTAGTAGTAGGTGCGCGCAAACGACTGGAATTATTAAGAACTCAACCGGAATTAAAAGCAAATCTTTGGAAAATTTCAAGTGCACTGCAAAAAGGATTCAGAGAAGCAGGATTTAATCTTGGAAGAACAAATTCTCCGGTTACTCCTGTTTTTTTAAGTGGAACATTAGCTGAAGCATCGAATCTTACATTTGATCTTCGTGAAAATTATGCGATTTTTTGTTCAATCGTAGTTTATCCGGTTGTACCAAAAGATGTTATCATGTTGAGAATTATACCAACCGCTGTTCATACATAAGCAGATGTAGAATATACGCTTGAAACATTTAAGAAAATACAAATTGGACTAAAAGAAGGTAAATACAGAAGTGATAATATCGCGAAAGTACAAACTGACAATCCATTACTTGATAAATTTAAATTAGATAACCTATAAAAACCACAATTATGAAAAAAGTAATTTTATCTGTTGCAGCATGTGCTTTATTATTAGCATCATGCGGTGGCGCTGCAGAAGGTGCAATTGACACCACTGACAATGCTGCAAAAACATATTGCGATTTAATGACCAAAGCAGAAGCTGCCACAGGTGAAGAACAAGAGAAATTGAAAACAGAAGTCAATGATCTTGAGAATAAAATTGAAAAAGCGCATGAAGGAGATGATGCCTGGTTTGAAGAGTTTGAAACAAAACTTGAATCTACTTGCCAGGGAGGATAATTCCTGAAATAGTTATAAAAAAAGCCTTCGACAAAATGTCGGAGGCTTTTTTTTGTAAAATTTTTTAACCTTCTTAACCTTACTTCGCCATAACACTTTCACCAACTGCGATTAGCTGTGCGGGCTCATGATAGCCAAGCGTTTCATGAACAATTTCTTCTTTACCGTTTATGAAATATAATGTTGGATAGGCTTTTAAATGATACTTGCCGCTTAAACGCGGGCCATCTGCATTTTTTTCCATATCCATTTTAAAACAGATAAAATTTTCGTTGAAATATTCGCCGACTTCCTGGTTGGTAAATGTTTTGGCGGACATTAGTTTACACGGGCCGCACCACGCAGCATACGCATCCAGAAAAATAATCTTTTTATCTTCTTCCGCAACGGCCAGAGCTTGTGCCCAGCTGCCGTCGAAAAATTTGATTCCCACTTCTGTTGCATGATCGTCGGAGGTTATTTTATGAATATTTTTTCCAAATGTGTTTACAGTGGCAGCGAATAATGACACGCTTGTTGAAAGTATAAGAGATATTGCGATGAATATTTTCATATGGATTCTTTTATGGTTATAAATATTATTAGATAATTGATACCTTGTTACAAATTTTGTTCCAATGTATAAAGATATCGTTTTCCTTGATGGTGTTGATGATGATTTTTGTCAGACGGTTATTAATTTTATTGAAGAATGGGAATCCTATTCGACTTTTATTTCAATTTCATCATCAGGTACAACCGGGACGCCAAAAACGATTGAATTTAGTAAAAAACAGGTTGAAACATCTGCACGAAAAACGGGTCAATTCTTTAATTTCAAAAAAGGAGAAACTGTTTTACTCAATTTATCTCCAAAATTTGTTGCCGGAAAATTGATGATTGTAAGGGCAATTTTACATGAGATGAAAATTGTTGTTGCTCCTTTAAATTCAAATCCTTTAAAAGGAATTACTTTATTGGATGAAATTAAATTTGGCGCATTTGTTCCTTACCAGGTTTTGGAAATTTTGAAAGATGATGCGTCAAAATTGGCTTATGAGAAAATTAAAAATGTGATTATTGGCGGAGCAGAAATTTCAAGAGAATTGGAAAAACAGATTGCTCAACTTTCAAATAAAAATTATGCGACTTTTGGAATGACGGAAACGTTAACGCATTTTGCGCTCAGATTAATTGACGGGAAAACAGATTTCTATTCATGCCTTCCGGGAATTTCAATTAACAAGGATGAGCGAGGCTGTTTGACAATTGAGCCAAATGATATTTTGCCGGAAAGGCTTGTTACCAATGATTGTATTGAATTAATAGACAATAATCATTTTAAATGGAAAGGTAGAATTGATAACGTAATAAATTCAGGCGGAGTAAAAATTTTTCCGGAGACAGATGAAAAAATAATGGAACATCTTTTTGAAGAAAACCGGTTTTATTTAAGTTCAAAAAAAAGCGAAAAGTTTGGCAAAGAAATTATTTTGATTTTAGAAGGAAATATTTGGGACGAAATTCGGCAACAAAATATTTTATCGGAAATAAAGAAATTGATTCCTGAATATCACGCGCCAAAATCCATTTTATTTTTGGATAAGTTTGAAGAAACAGGAAACGGAAAAATAATAAGAAAGAAATTTTAATCACGAATTTTTTTGCGTTAGGGATTGAAGCGAAAAACCCGCAGGTGTAGGGGCGGAAAATTTTCCGCCCATTTTTACACCGAGGATTTGCCGCCCATGCACCGAGGATTTGTAGCGAAAAGCCCGCCATTTAATATTCCTGCTTTTTTGCAGGAATATTAAATGGAACGCCCAAACAATTATTAATAAAAATCAATTACCGGAAGTCCTCCGATGATACATCAGCAATACCAGATCATAACTAAAATGTCCGGCAATTGCGTGCCAGAGCGTAAATTCTTGCGCGGCCCAGCCAAGTAAGGCGATAAAAAGTGTAAGGCAAATTGCAAAAATATTCAGTGCTTTATTTTTAAAAGAGAAGTAGCCGTGAATAGCCACGAAGAAAATAGAAGTTGCCCAGATGCCCGCAAGTGGCTGAATAGCGCCACGAAAAAAAACTTCCTCTCCAAAACCGGCGCAAAAGGAAAGAAAAAAAGCATCAAAAATAGTTATTTTTAAGTTGAATAAAAGATTGCGGTATTTTGAAAGTGATTCATTAAAATAAGGAAGTTCAGTGATCCAGATTACGAGTATACCAAAAAGAATTCCGGTTGAAATAAATGTTGGAACCGAATAAAGTTTCGGTAGATTAATATAAAATAGTTCTGCAAAATTACCGCCGGAAAAATAGACGATGGGCCATGCCAATAATGGAAAGATAATCAATGTTGACAATCCTAAAAACCAGGTGGACGTTATGAGTTTACGTAATTTGATGATTCAAATATAGGTGTAAGTGAAGCACAATTTTAGTTTGAATTACAAATAATTGTAATTTGGCAACAGAAAATAAATGCACGATTGGGAAAACGAATAAATAAATTACCATTGACCGGAATGCTTTAGATTTCCACAAAATATCAATTATGATGTCTGTTTCCAAACCTGTTCAACGTAGTAAATTCAGGCAATTGATTGGTAAAGAATTTTTCTGTATCAAAGAAAAAATTCGTTGGCACCGGGAAGGAATTCGATTTGCAAAAACAAGGCAGAAAGCGGAATTACCTTTTAAAATTTTTAAACATCAATCTGTTTTATTGCGTAAACTGAAAGATGTTGACATGACGTTGCAACAAAATAAAATCACGAATCTGCGATTGGCAATTGAAAAAATAAATGGAATTATTATCAGGCCCGGTGAAACTTTTTCTGTTTGGAAATTAGTTGGGAGAACGACAAAATTTAAAGGATATTTACCAGGATTAACTTTGAGTAATGGTCATTTAAGCGAAGGAATTGGCGGCGGACTTTGTCAACTGGGAAATTTGATTTACTGGATGGTGATTCATACACAACTTACTGTTACAAAAAGATGGCGGCACAGTTACGACGTTTTTCCGGACAACGGCCGAACGCTTCCGTTTGGGAGTGGCGCAACTTTGTCATATAATTATATTGATCTTCAATTACGTAATGATACCCAAATGGATTTTCAACTGAATTTTTCGTTGTCGGAAAAAAATCTTCACGGTTCAATTTGTTGTTCGGAGCAACCGGAATTAACTTATGAAGTTTTTGAAAAGAATCATCGTTTTGATTTGCAATGGTGGGGTGGATACACACGGCATAATGAAATATGGAGAAGGGTAACGAATGAATCTGCAACAAATTACGGAGAGGAACTGGTAACCGAAAATCACGCTATTATGATGTATAATCCGCTGCTTGAAATGAAAACAAAGAATTAACTTATTGTTGAAGTGATTTTATTGCTCAACCGACATTTGGTTAATTGGGAATACAACTTAATTAGTTTTCCCACTCATCAACTTTTGGAAGGTTAGGTTTTGATACCAAAACTTTTACTTGTTTTCCACGTTCATAAAGCGCGTGAAATTTTACTTCACCTTTCCTGGTGTATGTAATTTGTTCGCCGGTTTGAAAATTCATATCAAATTGTTTTTCTTCCTCAATTTGACCGTTGTCATAATACAAAATCATTTTGCCGTGAAGTTTTCCATCCACAAAATTTTTGGTCATTTTTAATTTGCCGTCCAGGTAAAATTCTTCGCAGTAACCGGTAAAACCTTCTCGTTTTTCAAAACGGTAGAAATGATTGTAGGGCTCATCAAATATGAGTTCGGAGCAGATACAATAATTTGAATCAATAGCTGTATTCTCGTCTTCGATAATTGATTCCGGTTTGGTTTTTGATTCGCCGCAACCGATTAAAAAAAGCGTAATGGCTAAAAAAAAGAAAAGGTTTTTCATGTTCAGTTTTTTACAAATCAACGAATCGTTTTGATATTTTCAAAGTTAGTTAAAAACGATGAAACGGAATTTTATACCAACCTTAATATGTTTTGGTCCAAAATCTAAATTCAGTATATAGTCTTGTAAGTGCGCATAAAATGCTGTTTGAGTCCAAATGAAATGAAATTGACTAATACAGAAACTGAATCGGTATTATATCAGTCAGACCAATTATTTTGATGTAGTACCATTAAATTCTAACACCAATTAAGCAAACGTCATCTATTTGTTCAAGATTACCCTTCCACTTTTCAAAAGCGGAGTGAACAATTGTTTTTTGAGCTTCCATCGTTTTATGTTGAATGGAAAGAAGCAGTTCTTTTAGCTGAGCGGCTTTGAATTTTTTGCCATTGGCACCACCAAACTGATCTTGCAGACCATCAGTAAAAATGTAGAGGGTGTCGTTTTTTTGAAGTTCGGTTTTATGAGTTGTAAATGATTTGGCGTTTTCAACTTTTCCTATCGGTTGTTTGTTTGGTTTGAATTCAATCAGTTCGTTATTTCGTACCAACCACATTGGATTATTTGCTCCCGACCACTCTAAAGTTAATGTAGCAGGTGAAAACGAACAAATCGAAATATCCATCCCGTCTTTTACTTCATCATCGCTTTTTTCAAATTCCTGTATTACAATTTCCCTGGTTTTATCAAGAATTAAACCGGGTTCGGTTATTCCGTGTTCCCTTACACTCCTGTTTAATCCGTTATTGCAAATTACACTTACCATTGCGCCGGGAACACCATGACCTGTGCAATCTGCCGCGGCAAAAAGTATTTTTTCATTTTTAATTTCAAGCCAGTAAAAATCTCCTGCTACAATATCTTTTGGTTGATAAAAAATAAAACTTTCAGGCAAATGTTCTTTCACAATCCTTAATGGCGGGAGTATGGCATTTTGTATTCGTTTTGCATAATTAATTGAATCCAAAATCTCTTTTTGTTTTTCTTCAACAATCTCTTTTTGGTGTTCAATAATTCCTTTTTGCCGACTGGTTACTTTAAATCGGTTGTAAGTAAATCCGCCAAAAATTAATAGCAGAATTACGCCGCCGTATAAAGCAATTTGCTCGTTGCGTTTTGCTTTCAATTCCAGATCTTGTTTAGCAATTTCTATATCTTTAATTTCTTGTGATTTTACATTTGTCACACTGTCAGCCGCTGCTTTTTTATCATATTCATATTTGAACTTCAGATTTATTGTTTGCATTGAACTTTCTCTGCTTTTTATACTGTCGTTTGTAGCAACATATTCTTCGTGCATTTCTAATGCTTTTTTTGATTTATTCAACGCTTTATAAGTATTGTAAAGAATAGATGCCGCCGAATTTATTTCAATAATAGCATTCGACTCTTTTGCCAAATGATAACCGTTTATTCCATACTCCAAAGCTTTGCCGTAAATTTTTTTAGTAAAATAGATATTGGCAATATTGCTGTATGCAGAAGATAATCCTTGTTTAAGATTAAATTCTTTCCGGATTTCAATGCACTTAGAAAAATAGACAAGCGCTGTATCGAGTTCTCCCGTTTTGAAATAAACAGTTCCAATGTTATTATAATCTTTTGCCAAACCGGTTTTTGTATCATTTTTTAAATTGATTTCAAGACTGTGTGTGTAATTTTTTAGTGCCGCGTCGAATTTTTTATTTGCAAGAATTTCATTCCCTGCTTTTAATGCAGAATCACCTTGTTCAACATAAACAGTACCCATATTTGAATAACAAGATCCAACTCCGTTTTCATCTTCCAACTCTTTTTTCATTTTCAAACTTCGCTCGTAATAAAGTAAAGCGTTTGTGTAATCGTCTTGATAGTGATAAACAGCACCAATGTTTATTAATACATTTGCAACGCCCTTTTTGTCCAGAAGTTCTTCGCGAATACTCATGCATTTAAAATAATATTCGAGTGCTTTAATTAAATTTCCCTGCGTGTGATAAACACCTCCGATGTTGACGTAAGAATTGGCCATTCCTTTTTTATCATTGATGTCTTTTTTAATTGCCAGACTTTTGAGATTGTAATCAAGTGCTGAATCCAAATCGCCGGTGTTTTTATAAATGATGGCTAAATTATTGAGCGATGAACCATGGTAACGTTTATAAAAATTGATTTCGTTCAACGATAATTTATCAAGGTTGCTTAATTTATCCTCGCAAATAATGGAAACTTTCCGGTTAATTTCTTTGTCAAGATTCGGGTCGCTACTATAAATAAGATTGTCCCATTCGATATAAGCTATTACTTTTAATGTATCGTTTTTGGTTGTTTCAACAATGTTTTTGAGCGAATCGATTGTTCTGGTTTTGTCCTGTGCACTGGCGGGTAAAATAAAAAATGTGAATGAGAGAACAAAGACATTTGATCGAACTGATTTATTGAGTTTTAGTAGAGATTTGCTAATAATATTTCTTGCCATGAAAGATAAATATAAGGAACATGTTTTAAAAAAAACGTGAATTTATTTTTTGGTGTGAATCACAAAAGGTAAGGGTTTAATTATCAAGCGAATTTGAATAAATGCGAAGTAAGAGCTTGTTGAAAACAAGAATCAGATAGATTGATTAAAGCAACGAACCAGAAATGTGAATTCGGAAATTAACAACAGCCTCCGCCATCATAAAAATAAGTTGACGCTGAAATATAAATGTCTTTTCGGTTAAGACCGGAAAGTGCGCCGGCTGTTTTATCACAAATTGCAATTGGTTGATTTTTTAATAATGTGTGACCATTTTTATCGTCAAAAAAATCTTCACCGCCATAATAAATTGCCGATTTTCCGGTAAAGACACAAGGGCCATCTGCCGGCATTGGATCTTTGATTGCACAGACTTCAACGCTTTCAATGAAAATTAGTTCAGGCGTATCGTAATGTTTTGGATCTAATATCCGATACGGTCTTTTTGCGCGAATTTCAATAGTTCCAAAACCAACATCCGTGATCATTTTTATATAATCCTTTAATGGCAATGCTCCACTTAAACAAAGCCCGCGCAGTCGTTCATCGTTTTTTAAATTTTCCGGCATTTCTGTTTCGCATGTCGGATCAGATAATACTAATCTTCCATTTGGTTTTAAAACGCGAAACATTTCAGACAGAGCTTTTTTTAATTCTTCCGGTTCAAAAATATTGAACAAACAGTTTTGCGCTGCAACGTCTATACTTTCATTATCGACGGGTAAATTGAGTGCGTCACCTTTTTTTAGTGTAACAAATTCTGATTTGAACCAGGGATTTTCTTTCTCTGCAATTTTAAAATTTTCTTTGCTTGCATTCAACATTTCGTCTACAACATCAATGCCTATAACTCCTCCTTTTTTTCTACTGAAATAAGAAAATTGTAAGAGTTCCATTCCGCCGCCAACGCCAACATAAAGTATTGTTGGTTCTTTCACAAGGTCGCGCGGATGAACGGTACTTCCACATCCATAATTCATTTCCTGCATGATGACAGGAATACTTAATCCGGGCAATTGCCAGATAGGCGTGGTAGTACAGCACAAGCCCACATCAGGTGTCAATGCTGCTTTCCTGTAAATATCTTTAGTTGTTTCTAAGTAAGATTTCATTTGATTTTATTTATCTGCGTGAGAATACCAGGAAAATTAGTTAAATCTTTTTCGTAGTCAATATCTGTTAAAGTAGGCAAAAATACCGGTTTAATTTCCAAATCTTCAAGATCCAATAAAGTTGATTGTAAAACAGAATCAGTACTCCATTTTTTATTTTTAAAAATCTGCGGATACATCTTTTTCATTCCCAGGAGATAATATCCACCATCTTTTGCCGGACCGATTGCAACTTTATTTTCTTCTAATAATTGAAATGATGCAGATAAAATTTCTTCTGTTAATTCAGGGCAATCGCTACCAATAATCACTACTTTTTTATAACCCAAAACAAATGCTGTGTGAAAAGCATTAGACATTTTTTCTCCAAGATCATTTCCAACCTGCAAGAATTGTTGAAAGCCGGATTTTTTCCATTCATCGTTTTCAGGAATATCATTCGAATAAAAAATAATCTTTTCGGTATCCAGAGATTTTGAAATTTGAAGCGTGTGATTCAATAAAAGGTTATAAACCGACAATGCTTTTTCATCACCAATGGTTTTGGCCAGACGTGTTTTTACCTTTCCGATTTCAGGATTTTTTATGAAAACCATTAGGAGACTTTCGGAGGTCATATTAATTTTTTAAAAATGGAAAATGTAATCAGCAGATGGAAAATGTTATCACCTTTCTGAAAATTAAAATAATTGAATTCCTTTGCCATTTTTCCTTATACATCTTCCATAATTTTAAGCTGTATTACCACCACAACTTGAACCTGCGCCGGCAGTGCAGCCATAGCAGTGCTGACCAATTTTTATAGAACGTTGATTAATTGTGCTCATGTCAAAATTTGAAACGTGTTGATTATTTTTTTTAATGGTTTTATCATCGAAAGATTTTGCTGAAGTAGAAATTTTTAGCTCAAGCATTTGATTAAAATCACAATCGTACATATAACCATCCCATCCAATTGATATGGTATTTCTGCACATCACATTTTCTGCTGCTGTCGGATTGTAAGCATTGATTAATTTTTCCATGTAACCGATATAATTACCAGTTCGAACCAGGTATTCGAGAAAGCGGCTAATTGGCAAATTTGTTATAGCAAAAAGATTATTGAATTCTATTTCATAAATTGATTTCAATTTGGTTTTAAATTCTTTTTCCAATGAATTTTGATCTGCAGGCAAAAAAGCACCTGCAGGGTTATAGACAAGGTTTAATATTAATCCCGAATTTTCTTTTCCGTAACCAACGTCATTCAACATTTTCAGTGCCTGAATTGATTTTTCAAAAACACCATCACCTCTTTGCGAATCTGTTTTTGTGGCGGTGAAATAGGGGAGAGAAGAAACGACTTCTATTTTGTGTTTTTTGAAAAATTCCGGAAGGTCATTGTATTTTTGATTGGCAACGATGATAGTCAGATTACAACGCACAATTATTTTTTTTTCCAACGCAGAAAGTTCTTCAATGAACCATCTGAAATCAGGATTCATTTCAGGCGCACCACCTGTTAAATCAACTGTCTTTGCTCCGGAAAGTTTAATTGCTTCAATGCAAAACTGCATTGTTTCACGCGTCATAATTTCCCTGCGATCGGGTCCCGCATCCACGTGACAATGTTTGCAAACCTGGTTGCACATTTTGCCGACGTTGATCTGAAAAATTTCAAGTTGATTTGTTGTCAGCGGAAATAAATTCTGCTCTTTTAATTTCTCAGAAAACTTTGTCTGCAAAGAGCTTTCTAAAAATTCAACCTGGCTTTTTGCAGAAGCCAATTCATGATTTTGTGCTAAGAGAGATTTTGTGCTCATCAAACTTTACATTGAAAGTTCTTTGTATTTGTTCATCATTTGAACACTGTGAACCAGTGATGCTCCACCGCGAATAGCCGCAGTGACATGAACTGCTTCCATAATTTGTTTTTCATCGCATCCTTTTTCCATGGCATCGGTTGTATACGCATCAATACAATAAGGACATTGAACAGCATGCGAAACAGCTAGTGCAATCAATGATTTTTCTCTTGCTGTTAAAGCGCCCTCTTTAAAAACTTCTCCATAATAATCGAAGAATTTTTTAGCAAGTTTTGGCTCGAATTCACTAATACTGCCAAATTTTTTAAGGTCATCGGGGTTATAGTAAGTTTTCATAACAATTGTCTATGTGATAAAGTTAGTGAGTTTAATTTGATTCGGATAGCGGTACTGAAATTGGATTAGGATTAAAAAAAAATAAAAAGCAGATTTTATATCCATGATTTACATTAATAAAACAGGATTTATTTCGGAACATTTGACTTTGTTAAATTGTAACATTAGTAAATTAGCAGTGAGAATAACGAAGCGATATGAAATTATTAGACAGGAAAAATTACTATAAAGTGCAATTACCTTTAAGTCGGGTGACAATTAACAATTTGTTTGCAAGATCAGTTATTGATCAGAAAATAGATGGTTTAGTTTATGTTGATAATTCAGAAAATCCGAAAACATTTTATATCACGCATCCTTATGGAATGTCGTTGCTTTTTGGTGAAACAACAAATGATAATTTTAATTCTGAACTTGTTAAGCATGCGTTAAACAAATTTAATTCAAGAATCAAAACTGAATGGTTACAGGCTTTTCCGGAGACATGGAATAAAAAACTCGAAGGATTGTTTGGAAATAATCTTGTAAAGGCGATTGATAATAATAGTTCGGACAGCAATAAAAAAATAGAAGAAAATACAAGAGTAAATTTCAGATTCAACAAAGAAAAATATCTTGATTCCAGCAAAGTAAAAAATAATATTGGTTTTAAAATTATCAGGACAGATAAAGAAATTTTTGAAAATATGCAGGGCAGTGTAGTGCCGAAATATTTTTGGAATAATGCGGAAGAATTTATTAAAGGAGGTGTTGGTTTTAGTCTCATTTACGAAGGTGATGTTGTTGCCACTGCTTATTCAGCTTTTATTTTTGACAAACAATTAGAAATAGGAATAGAAACAAAGGCGGGTTTTCAGGGAAAAAGTTTTGGATTTTACGTTTGCCAGGCGTTGATCGATTATTGTATTGAGAATGACTTAGAACCTATCTGGGCTTGCCGCCTTGAGAATACAGGTTCCTTTAAATTAGCGCAAAAATTAGGATTTGAACCGGCTATTTATATTCCTTATTATCGGCTTATTAGTTGATGAAAAGATGATGGGCGCTTTTAAAAATACGTAGAAAACCCAAACTGAAATCCAGCCGTTCTTGCTGCCGGATTCCCAAATAAATCTGTTTGCCAGTGATAACGATAATTAGCACGAATAACAGTTTGTTGCGAAGGTCTGAAACTAATGCCCGGAACAATTGCAAAAACATGATCAAAGATATTTCCGCCGGTTTCATTGAATGTTCCAACATTGTAATCCGCATATTCTGTCCTGAAATTTAAATTGAGAACGGCATTTTCCCAGCCTAAAATTTTTCTTCTGATAATTGGTTGAACGATATCTATAAAACCACCTTGTTGCTGACTACCGTAAATTTGCGTGTAAGTTGACGGGACATCAATCATGGCCCAAACCCATTCTGCAACTATATACGTTTTGAGTTTTGGAATAATTGTAGTAAAATCAATTGCAAATAAATCGACTCGTCTTCTGACGTCAAATACGAAGCCGTCTGCTTCAAATTTATTATAAACGCCACCCATCCAGGAGAAACCAATTTCACCAATTTTGCGATGACGAAAAGCTGTTTTTGCGGTTATAAGTGGAACACCATTAAAACTTTCTTCAAAACGTTCTTTATTTAATTTGCTTGATGCAAGCCATGTTTTATTTTCTGAATTTGAAATTATTTTGTCGTCAAAACCGTTTGTTGCATACGCTTCATATGCCCAGACAAAATTATTGATCGCATATTTTCCAAAAATTCCAAACCCAACGTTACTCCATGTTGAAGGAATAATTGTTGTTGCGGAAATTGGTCTTGAAATAAATTCCCACTTAGGACCATCGTGATTTTGATTAAATGCACCAATCGGATTCATGATGACTCCACCTCTTAGATTTAGTAATGGATGAAGTTGAATATCCATCGATGCAAATTCAATTGCGATTTCTTTTCCGCCTTCTTCAAATTCGATTTCTGTCAGAAATTTAATTCGGTTTTTGATTGAAGATGACATGAAAATTGTAAGCCGCGGAATTTGAAATGAAAGGCCGTCTGTGATTCCGTCTGTCGCAAAATAACTACTGTTGGCTTCAAGATATCCGCCAATTGAAACAGGCACTTTTCCAACTTGTAAAAACGGACGATTATAAACGGCGTCCATGTTCATTAAAAGTTTATTCGTGTCAACAGGAATTCTTTGAATCAGCGAAGAATCATTTTGCGAAAAGGCCAAAATTAAACCGGAAAATAAATATAAAGCGAGTAAATATTTTTTCATTTCAGGAAAGTTGGATGTAAATTTTATCCTGGTCAATTGTTACCGGATAAGAGGTTAAATTTTGTTCAGCCGGTCCCTGAATCACTTCGCCGTTTTTAGCAAATTCGCTGCCGTGAGCAGGACAGGTTAAAATGTCGCCGCTAACGTTGAGTTCGTTACCCTGGTGCGTACAACGCATAAGTAAAGCGGTATAAGTTGATTCGTTATTACGATAAACAACAACCGGATAATCTAATGAAGGTGTTTTAACTAAAATATATTTTCTGTATTTCGTTTGATCTTTTTCAACTTTTATAAAGTCGCTTTTTTTTATTTGCAGACGGTTATTATTCAAAGTACCTTCAACCAGGTAAGTTGTTCCGCAACTTTGTAAAACTGAACCAATGCCAATTAATCCCAGGCACGTTCCGCCGCAAATTTTTATAAATTCATGTCGATTCATAATTACAAACTTTCTAAGAATTTGATCAGTTTTTGTTTGTCTGCTTCGCTTGAAGCGCCGTATAAATTTCTACTGACTAACGCCTCGCCGCCATGAAATAAAATTGCCTCGTCAATACTTGCCGCTCTTCCATCATGCAATAAATAATATTGGCCTCCCTGTGAAAATCTGGCAAGGCCCAAACCCCACAACGGCGCTGTTCTCCACTCAGATGTTTTTGCAGTTCCTTCTGTGTATCCATCATCAAGTCCCGGACCCATATCATGTAAAAGCAAATCCGTATAAGGTTTAAACGTAATATTGGAAAGCGCGGAAATATCGCTTTGAGGTGTTATCCATTCTGAAATATGACATTGGACACATTTGAAAGTTTCAAATAATTCACTTCCTGCGATTACGTCTGCATCTTCCTGGTTGCGCTGAACAGGAGCTTTTAATGTACGCAGGTAAAACACTAAATTTAATATGGTATTTGTGGTAACCTCGGGATCCGGAACATTATCCGGATATGGACTGGCTATACCATTTATCGCAGGTTCTTCAGGAGCATACTCAGAAGTCACTCCGATATCTTCATTAAAAGCAATGACTACCTGCTGCAACAAATCAATACTGGTTGCTTTTTTTCCGAACCGGCCAATATATTTACCTGCGAATGCCTGGTGATAAAACTGCGGTGTAAAATACCAGGGCGCACTTATATAATTCGGAACTCCCGAAATACCATTTCCATCTGCATCAAGCGGATCTGCATTTGATAAAACCTGGTCATCTGTTAAAGCGGCTAAAAATCCTAAACCCGTATTTATCGGAGGCAGAAATTTTGCTGAACTTGCTCCTGCAGGAATAGTTTCAGGAGTATAACCCGGAATCGCCCTGTTTTGTAATTGGGGTCCGCCGAAAGAAAGGTACTGATTTCCGGTAGAATCAGACTGACCAAATCGCGTGAAGGTTGTGGACGGATGTCCTTTACCATCACCGGCGTGGCAACTTCCGCACGAAGGCGCACCGAAATAAGGTCCTAAACCATTTTCTGCTGTAAACACGTCGTCATTAAAAGCAACATCTCCGGCTAAAAATTGAGAATTTTGTTCTGCTGTCAGGCCTTCAACTGGTCCATCCAGCAATTCATCATCAGCCGGAAGAGGCGTCAATAACTTCTGGCAACCACTAAGAATCAGCGTGATTGAAATAAATAGAAATAGCGTTCCGGCAACTTTTTTCATGATCGAATTTAAACTTTTGGCAAAATTGAACATTAATTTATAATAAATAATTATTAATTTTGGTAGACCAAAAAGATTTATTGTGCATAAAGAAACTATCGAAAACTACCTGAAAACTATTTACCATCTTTCTGATGGAAATAGTCACGTAGTATCAAACAAACAATTGGCGGATAGCCTGAATGTTATTCCTGCAACCGTAACTGAAGCTGTTAAAAAGTTGCATCAACTTAAATTGGTTGATTACGAAAAATCGTATGGAACCCGTTTAACAACCCAGGGAATAAAACAGGCGCTTATTGTTGTGCGCAGACATCGGATATGGGAAACGTACCTTGCGCAGGAATTAGGATTTGGCTGGGAAGAGGTGCACGAAATTGCAGAAGAACTTGAGCACATTAAAAGTGATAAACTGATTAAGAAATTAGCGCTAAAATTAGGTAACCCGCTTTTTGATCCGCACGGAGATCCAATTCCTGACGAGAAAGGTAAATTTCAAAAAAGTGAATACATAAAACTCTCTGAAGCGAAGATTGGAAAAAAATATATTTTAAGCGGAGTTGCTGATCACTCAAGCGGATTCCTGAAATTTTTAGACAAGAATAAATTAAAAATCGGTCACCAGATAAAAGTTATTGAGATTGAAAATTTTGATGGATCGATGCTAATTCAATGTGGTACAACTGAGCTGAGGTTGAGTTTGCAAATGGTTTTGAATTTGTTGGTGAGGTAATTAAAAAATTTAACCACTGAGTTATTCAGAGGAATTCACAGAGTTCCGCAGAGTTGATTTTGGTAATTATTAAGTTTAAAATTCTCTGTGAAACTGAGTGTGTAACTCCATTCAACTCTGTGTTAAAAAAAACTGATTTGTCGAAATCGCGTAATTGGAGCAAATCACTTTTTTACAAAATTATTCTCCTTCAGTATAGTCCAGATCCTTGTCGTGTGTTTCATCAAGAAAAAACACGGCGACAAATGCAATTACTAAAACAACTGCCCCAACAATTATTGCAGCCTGTATTATGCCCATTCCCACCGACATTGCTCCCCACCAGGTTGTCATTCCAACAAGTGTACCTCTTACAAAATTGGGAACTGTAGTAGTGACTGTTGAGCGAATATTGGTTCCAAATTGCTCCGAAGCCACGGTAACAAATATGCCCCAGTAGCCCATTGCAAGGCCCAGAACAAAAGAGATGATGTAATAAGTTGTTGGTGTACTACCTGAAGCAGAAAAATACCAGGCACAAAAAAGCGCAAGTGAGGCAATAGCAATTAAAAGTGATTTTTTTCTTGACTTCAGTTTTATACTTATGTACGTTAAGATGACTGCTCCAAAAGCCGCACCGATGTAATGGTACATGACTGCTTTTCCTGTATTTACCGGACCAGTTATTCCAAGTGCCTCTCCGAATTCTTTCGAAAGCATAATTAAAATTCCAATCACAAACCAAACAGGCATACCGATTAAAATACAGCTGATATATTTAATAAGCCGCTTTCGATTTGTAAACAAGCTGAGGAAATTTCCGCGTTTAACATTTGAGTGTTTTACTTTATCGAACATACCGGATTCATGCACATAAACGCGCAATGCTAAAAGTAATAAACCAAGGACACCTCCGACAAAATAAGCTTCGCGCCAACCCCATTCGGCAACCCAAAAGGCAAGAACTGCTCCAATAATTCCCACGCCTGCAACAATACTTGTCCCCCATGCACGGGTTTCTTTTGACATGACTTCTGAGACAAGTGTAATACCGATTCCTAATTCTCCGGCCAAACCAAATCCTGCGATAATGCGAAGTATCGCATATTGATCAACTGTCTGAACAAATCCGTTTGCAATATTAGCAAGCGAGTAAAGTAAAATGGTTAAAAATAATGTAGACAATCTTCCTTTTTTATCTCCAAGGATTCCCCAGACAATGCCGCCCAGCAACATCCCGATCATTTGCATATTCATCAGGAATACACCCGTGTCTTTTAATTGTTCTGCCGGAACTCCGATATCGGTTAAACTCGGAACGCGAACGATACCAAACAAGATCAAATCATATATATCAACAAAATACCCTAATGCGGCTACAATAACAACAATATTAAAAGGATTGGTGCTAATTTCTTTTTTCATGAAACGAATGTACAAAATCTAATAAATGAATTAGATTTTGTGCGCATTATTTTGGTATTTATTCTATTCTCAAATCCAGTTCGGCATTCAAATAGTAAGCACCTTGTGTTACAAATGTCCGCGATGCATGTGTGGAATCCAAAAAAATAATTTCTGTTTTATTTCCTTCAGATGCGCCAGGTTTTACTTCTATTTTTTCGAAGACATTCCCCGGACCTTCCGTTTTACAAAACACGTAATAAATTCCGGCTTCTTCGATGACAGATTGTTTTGGTAGTACAGTGGTTAAGTTACTGTCTAACTCAATGTGCCCGTTGACATACATTCCCGGGATTAAATGATCTTTATTTCCTTCAATATCTGCATAAATTTTAACGGCCTTTACATCTTTCTCAAAAGCTTTTCCAACGGCAAAAATTTTTCCGGAAAAAACCTCACTATTATTCGACGAGGTATAAAAATGAACATTCTGTCCTTCTCTTATCTTCACAAAATCTTTTTCATAAACCAATAATTCAAGATGCAAATGCTCATTATCTACAATTTCAAAAAGCGGTTGTTCCGGATCAATGTATTGACCTAAATTAAATTCTACCAGGCGTATATATCCATTTATTGGAGACCGTACCGGAATAGTTGAAAATAATTCCCGGTCTTCCAGTTTTTTCAGATCGATCCCAATCAATTCAAGTTGCGTTTTGATCCCGTTAAATTTGAAAACTGCATCGTTGTATTCGCTTTCTGTTTTTGAAAATGATTTCTCTGAATTAATCTGCTGTTCGCGTAGAGTTTTTGCCCGTTCGTATTCTTTTTCAAGATAGATCATTTGATTTTTAGCGGTCAGATAATTTTCCTGCATTTGAATAAATTCAGGATTTTCTAATGTCGCGAGCAGTTGACCTTTTTTTACTTTTTCTCCCTGAATGACAAGAATATCTTTTACACGACCACCAATAATAGCACTCAAGGTAGCTTTATTTTGCGGGGGCAATTCAAGTGTTCCGTTGGTTTCAATTGTGTAAGCCAGGTTCATCCGTTCAACTTTCGACGTTTCAATTTCCATTGTGGTCATTTGTTCATCGGTTAATTCAACGCTGTTATGAATAGGCGTTTCAACAGGTTCAGAAGAATTTTTTAAGGCAGTTGCTCCGCAAGAGGTTAGCAAAAATAATGATGCGATGACGGTAATTTTATTTTTAGATTTCATGATTTTTAAATTTTAATTTCCTATTAAATAATTGATTCTTAAAATGATTTGATTGGCGTTGTTCTTTGACAACATGTAGTTCTGCCTTATTTGATTGGATCGTTCAAGACCATCGATGAATTCAATGTATCCGATTTCACCCCGGGCATAACTTTCAACTGCGGTTAACTCAAGAAGGTCAGCCAGTTTAAGACCTTTTTCTTCGTAATATCCGAGCGAAAATTTTAGTGTTTTATACGATTCTAAAAGTTGATAAATCTCGTGCAATATTTGTGTCTGAATTAATTCTTGTTCCTGCAAAATAATTTCATGTTCGAGATTTGCAATTTGAACGCCGGCGTTTTTTTCCTGAACAAAAACCGGAATTCGAATTCCGACACTGTATGCATTTAAACCTTTAACTCCTTCAATCTGTTGATTTGTATAACCAAAAACAATGTCAGGCAAATAAGCCGATTTTGCGAGGCGGATTTCCTGCTCAGCCATTTGAGCGAGTTGCATGTAATAACTGAGAAGTGGATTATTCATGAGATTTGTTGTATCGGGTTGAATGAATGGAATCAGTGAAAATGCAGTATCAGTCAATTCAAATTTTTCACTGCTTCGCAATAAAATTTGCAGACTGTTCTGATAGATTAATTGATTTTTAATTTCAGTCCGGATTAACATTGCGACCTCTTCTTTTTTTGACTGCGCAAGACTTAATTCCAAGAGTGTTCCGTCTCCGGCGTCTAACCGAATTTTTGCAACATTCTCAAAATTGATGAAAGCCGTTTCCAGTTTCATCAAGGTTTGAATGAGTTGATCTAAATAAATCAAATGGTGACACGTTGATCTCACATCCAACTCAAGTTCTTTTTTAGAAATATTTGTTAGTGCTTCTGCAACATTTAC
>Ga0102851_10000367_pt1 | contig 22196 bp, 29 predicted proteins | sample Mud3Dept3metaG_FD_79558 | JGI IMG/M metagenome (GOLD analysis project Ga0102851, IMG submission 79558) | Freshwater wetland microbial communities from Ohio, USA, analyzing the effect of biotic and abiotic controls - Mud 3 Core 4 Depth 3... | ecosystem: Environmental > Aquatic > Freshwater >... | reverse complement strand
ATTCTTCTGGACCAAGAGAAACATCTCCATTTTTAGTTTTTATGATTCTTCTCCATGTCCACCAATTAGACAGTCTTCCATTTACTTCAAAGGCACCATTTACAATATAGACATCACATGGATATCCTTTCATTGGACCTCTGGGACTCCAACCAGAGTGTAAGACAACACTACTGGGTGATGGTGAGTCCACAATTTCTTTACCTTCAAGACCTACTGGCTTAAAAGGTTTTGCTGGTTTCTTTGTTCTTTTCATCTTTTTTAGTTTTAATTAAGGTATATATTTTAATTATTGACAGATCCCAGATACACCCACTTGAAACATCCCAGGCATAAAACCAAGGACTCCATTCAAATGCCATTTTACTTTGTCTTAAACCATTTCCAAAACTGCCACCACCTGTTACGATTAATCCAGGCTTCATAGTTAATGCATAGATCCTCTAAAAAATTACACCTTATGGAAAGCATGGTGTTCTTCTTTGCGAGTTCTAAGTTGTGACGACATACCTTATTGTACAAGGCATTCCTGTTCTCCATAGCAATAAGTCTTCTTTTCTTTCTTGTTTTCATAGTTGAACATCATCAACAAAGTGAATTGTTTCCGTAGATTTAGTTTCAGTAATCCTTCTGCGTTTCTCTCTTATTGAGGCTAATGCTCCACCCCAAAGGTTTTTTGTGGAATTGGCTCTTTTGGGATCAATTTCTCCATTTGCTACTGCTGCTGCCATTTCTAATTGGGCATCAAGCAACTCTTTTAGATCTTTGACTTTCTTTACTTTTTTCATTTTCTTTGGTTTTTAATTGGTTAAACTTCTTTTTTATTTCTCTATGTAAACGAATATGTTGTCTATGAACTTCGAGAAGTAATGGGGAATATTTTCTTACTTCTTGTATAGGTAGGTTGAATGTATGTGCAACGTAATAGTCAGGTAAGGTTTTTCTCATCTTTTCCAGACTATTATGATTTGCTTTTCTTTGCCACTCTTTTACTTTTTCTGGGTGTTCAATCCTCATTTTATTATGATAGGCAATACTTTGGGCTTTAAATTTTTCTTTATTTTGTTTATAAGCTTCCTTCCTTTGCTCTTTTATTTCTTCTGAATGTGTTATTGCATATTGAGTGTTATATTCCTTCTTGCGTTCTCTAACATCTGGTCTCATTTGATATATGTGATCCCTTTCTAAGATTTTTTGTTTATTCCTTTCATAATATCTTTTGTCATATTGTTTTCCTTTTTCAGGATGTTTTTTCAAATATTCTTTATGCATAAGAGTCAAACAACATTTACAACGAGTAGGATGTGACTTAGAAAATTGAGATATTCCTTTTTCTTCCCTACATTTAGTACATATTTTTTTCATTTGATTAATTGTTTGACTAAATAATTTGCATCTTCTTGTTTCATACTTCCTGGGTCGTCTTTTACATCTACTGTAAATGAGTCAACTCCCCGGAATTTTAGTTCTGCTACTAATTTGTTCGCCTGAACAATAGCTTGAGGATCGTTGTCAAACATAACCGCCACTCTTCTAAACGCCTTAGCGATTTCTCTGACTTGTTTTGGGGTGTATTTAATTCCTGATGTTGCAAAAGCTGAGAAGCCCAATCTCCATACGTCGGTTGGTCCTTCAACACAGATTCCTGCATCTCTCCAATGTTCTTGTTTTCCATATAAAATTGATTTATGAGGTATCTTCTCACGTTCCAAAGGACAGGCAAGGTACTTGTATAAATGTTTGCCTGTGATATCACGTGAATCAAATGAGACTTCTTGCCCGTCCCATATAAAAGGTATAACTATACGGTGTTTGTAATTTAAGCCGTCTAACAGGCTGACAGGACCTGTGCCAACAAGGTAATATTCCCTTTGTAAATACACAGGATCAAAGCCTCTTCCTTCCAGGTATTTCATATGATTCTTCTCTAAAGGAAAAACCCTACTTGGAAGACGATATTCTTTTGTGCCGTTCTTTGCCTCTACAATCTCTCGACTCTTGGCAAGAAGTAATCCATATCTCTTGACGAGAATTTCTGTCTCCTTCCTGGGAAGATGAATAAGCAAAGCTACTGTAGGTACAATAGGATGCCATCCGCACCGCCAACACAGATAGAAATCATTCTGTAAATTGTAACTTAAATGGTATCCTGGATTACCTGTACAATATGGACAAGGTGTGTTTACCCATCCTGGACGACAGTGCTTGTGACCTTCTGTTTTATGGTCTACACTATAATCTTGATACAGTTGAATTATATCCATTATTTTGGATCATGATAAATTGTTTTGGTTGTGTTACCAACCTTTATTATCTGTCGTTTCCTGCCATCTGTAGTTCTTCGATTATTATGTTGAACACGAGCTCTAAAACCAATAGAGAAGCTTTTTTCCTTCTTCTTTTTAGGCTCTGTTTCCTTCAGAATAGGTTTCTTTACAGGTTCTACTTTTACCTTCTTTTTAAATAAAGAAAGGAACCAATCAAAAATCAATCTAAATAAATTTTTCATTTGAGTAGTTTTTAATTATTATACAAGAAATTCTTTTGAATAAGCCATTCTTAAATCCGTAATACCTCTGCGTATCTTTCTCCAGTCCCATCCATTATTTTTCATAACGTGTTTGATTCTACTGATAGATTTGTTGAGGTTTCTTAATTCTAAATAAGGTTTTGGAGAAGCTATCACTACCTTAGCAATCTCATATGCTTCATCTGATAAAGACTCCCACCAGAATTCCATTTCTACTGTCGTACTTACTTTGACATCTTCAATAGAACAAATGCCTGTGGTATTACTTCTCCAGTCCTTGTGTATCTTGTAGTGGTCTTGCTCTTGTAGATAGGTTTGTAGACGCTTAGTCATACATCGCCATAGATAGGTAGATAGTTTACCTTTATCTGGAGAATACTTTTTCATTGCTTCACAACAGGCTAAGGCTGCTTCTTGAAAGAGATCCTCCCACTCCATCCCTGTTGTATAATGGAAAGACCATGCTATCTTTCTGATTAAATCGATGTTGTCCATAAATTTTTGGTTAGGTATATTCTTTAATCAAATCCATTAATAAATCTTCTTCTTTTGTATCCTGTCCATCTAAGACAGCATCTAATACCATACGTTTCCTATCAAGCAGTTTGGCAATCTTCTCTTCTATTGTATCAACCGCAAGTAGGTAATAAACCATTACTCTGTATTTTTGACTTATTCTATGGCAACGGTCTACTGCTTGAGATATATCTCCTGGAGTCCAAGGTAACTCTATTATTGCTACATTTGAGGCAGCAGTTAAGGTAATGACCTGTCCAGCAGCCTGTAGGTTGCCAAAGAGAAGACGTATTCTTTTGTCATGCTGAAACAAATCTTCCGCCTGTTGTTTCTGCTTATCTGTTGTAGAGCCGTCTATCTTTACAGAGATACCTGGAAAAGATTCCATCAGTAACTTAATAACAAATACATGATGAGCAAATACAACCAGCTTTTGATCTGATTCCAGGAACTCTGTTATCCATTGAACAATACTATTTAATTTGCCTTTGACAGCTAACTGCTTCAAGCCTTCCGTCCTAACAAATGCCTTAGCCCGTGCGGCTTTTATTGCGGCTGCATCGCCTTTGAATCGTTTTATATAGGCTATAAAATCCGCCTCCGCTACCCTGTACTCATCCTCATTATCCATTTCAATTGGAACAAAGGAAAATGTCTTGGGTGGAAGATCTTTTAATACGTCCTTCTTTAACCTACGTATCATAATAGTGTCTGTCAAAATCTTAAATAGCTCATGCAGATTAGATGCACCAGAATAATCCCATCCAAACCTGGTATGTTTCCTATCACAATATCTTTTGGTAAAATCCCAGAAAGGTCCAAGCAATCCTGGAGAGATTGCATTAACGGCATTGAATATTTCTACTGGACGATTCTTTATCGGGGTGCCACTTATCGCAATAAAATATTTTGAATACTTATTTAATGTCTTAACAGCCTTTGTCCTTAAGGCCTTGTTGTTTTTATAATAATGACATTCATCTGTGATAATAACCTTCATACCTATTCCTAATAAAACAGGTATCCATTTTGGTAAAACATCATAATTAATAATTATAATGTCTCCTGAAGGGATCCAAGGTCTTTCACCTGATAAAACTTCTGTATTAGGATTTGTCATCCACTCCTCTGCTTTCCTTGCCCAATGTAATTTAGCTATGGAAGGAGCGATTACAACAGCAGGTCTATATTTTGGATGCAACTGAAGCCAAGCCAGTGCTTGAATAGTTTTGCCTAAACCCATCTCATCTGCAATCAAGGCTCTGCCATGTCTGGATTCTATAAAAGCAACTCCTTTCTTTTGAAAAGGATATAATGTTCCTTTCAATCCTTTAATCTCAAGATCTGGTGCTACTTCTTTTTCCTGCTCTTCTAATTTATGGACGAATCGTTCTAATTTCTCATCCATAGTAAATCCCAATCTGGTGAGAATTTCTACCGTATCTTTATAGATAGGTGCACTCCAACAGGATAATTTAGGATGATACAGCCTTCCAGGTAATTTGCGGACGGCAAATATCAAATCAAGGTCATACCTGAAGTTAATCATCATAACCTTCTCTCCATCCTCATTGGAAGCCAAGGAGAGTATTCTCCCTGGCTTAGAACCAATTCTTGGTACTGGATACATATTTAATTACTTTTGATTTTATTCAGAAGGTCTCCGGCAACCTCTGCAAGTTCCATTCTCCTACGTGGTGTAACATCTTCTTCATTAGCGTATGCAGTGATCCCTTGGCTGAGCTTCCATAAGGTAGACTCACCCTGAAGTCCCATCTTTGGATCATTTCTCATCATCATCTCGCCAATCTTGTTGCTCTCTCCAATTAACAGTTTACCTGTATAATGAAGATTTCTTAGGAACATGACGGGATCACCTACAGGCACACCAGCAGCAGCTTTTATTTCCAATTTATGTTCCTTTATAGCATCAGAGCTGTACAGGTTCTTTGTTAAATCACGAATTGCCAGAGCAGTTGTCTTGCTGTCTGATAAATAAGTTTCATCAGACAATCCTTGAATGTTTGACAGTTTTGCTCCTAAATGTACGGCACGTAGAACGGATTCCCTTACCATTCCATTTAAACAAACTCCTTGCAATATAAAACTGCGAAGTTCCAAAGCACCATCTCCATAATCAGAAGTAGCAATCCTGGTACCAAATGCAAGTAATATAATACCATTTAATTCCGTTACAACCTCAATAGGTTTTGGATGGAAACTTTCCAGCATTACCCGTGTGTCATCCATATATCCGTCGGATAATTGTCCACCACACTCTATCAATGCTTCAACGTGAGCATTGAAGATCAACTCTGAATCCAATCTTCGGTACTGATCTGATAAAAATCCTCTCACTTCTTTTCCTACTGCACGAACAAGAACATTATTCCTGTCAGTCCAGCCATTGTGGGTGTTGAGAATTTTATAAGCAAGTGTCTGTTGCCATTCTTCCCCCATTAATAATGAGGTAATGTAGGTGGAAGGAATGTTCAGTTTTGCTGCTACCTGACGTACAGCATGCATGTTAATTTGATAATCGCGTGGAACAATTATCTTTTTTCCTGTTTTGGCTTCCTTTTCAGGTAACATAAAGGTGGAGCCTACACCATAACCTGGATCTGGTTTGAAGATAATATTTGTCTTTATGCCTTTCTTTTCAGTTCCTACCTCAAAGATAAAGTCACGGGCGATCTTGCCCTCTTCCATCAGTCTACTGACTGCTGTTTTAGCATTCGTTAAACCCGAAGCCAACCTGGCTTGGATTCTTTTCTCAACTAATGCGTTGAGTCCTTGTTGTTTTGTCCTTTCCATTTTTTAATTTGTTTTGGTTAAACATCATTTTTATTCTTGTGCAAAAGCACCATTTGCAAGTAAATAATCTGAAAGACTATCTGCCATCGTATGAACAGGTAAGTCTTTTACATAGCCTTGTGACATCCATTTTGTAAGCTCGATGTCTGTTAGATTCATTTCGATACAGGAATAGTGTGTAAAGAAGTATTCCTTTAATTCCGCCAGTGTGACAGGCTTTGATTCAGCCTTTAGTTTTTCCGTCATTTGAGTAGGTATTGATAGACATGAAGAGCAAAAGCACTTCTTTGTGAAGGAGTCAATTCAATCATTGCTTCCTTCACTCTTTTTAGAATCCTGTCTAAACGTATTTGACCTTGACGGAATTCCGTTAAGGCCTTTCGTTCCATCTTTTTAGCCTTATCTTCTACAACATATTGAAAGATTTCATCGTCCTCTAATCTTTTTGGAGGATGCAAGGTTCTCTTCCAATTTTTAAATGAATTGTCGTCTTCTGTTTCTACTGTTAAATAATCCCCAATCTGAAGATCTTTGATATTACATTTCTGGAATACCAAATATGGCCTGGGAATAGAGTCCAAGATTAGGCCTGGAAGACTCGGATCGGTAATTTCAGTAATCTGAGTTACCTTAAATTTGAATACTCTGCCAATATTAGCAGAAATATTTCCAACGAAGCAAAGGTCGTAGATTTTAATCATTGATCAATTAAATTAAATTGTGTACAATATATAAACTATTTTTGTGATATACAAATTTATTTTTAATATATTGTACATCAATGTGATAGGCAGTTATTTCTCTTCTTTTTAATTTTTAGATTTGGTCAATCCATTTATATCCTTTTCCACGTATCCCCAATCTTTTTGGGTTGTTTTTCTGACATTGGCAGTATTGCCTTTGATGGATTCTACTATACCAGAAATTGTTCGATAAAACATACCTACTCTTATTTTCCAATAAACATGGTCTCCTACCTGGATTGTCATTTCATGTCCCTCCTTTTTAATAGAAATTGAAATTCTTCAAATGAATCGAGTCTAAAAGCAGACCCGTACACCTGCTGTAGCAGTGTGAATAGGATACGTTTTGAAGTGAAGCTTCGTATCCAATCAGTTCCATTTTCTTTGCATCCTTTTACAAGTCCGTTCGCAAAAGGAATCGGATTTGAAGGCGTTGATAGTGCAAACATCGCCTGCGATAGTTCATACAGTTCATCCATTCTAAAAATCTCCCTTCATTATTAGATTTATTTCATTATTGAATTCAATTTCTTCATCGTCATTTTCATACTTTCTCATGACTTTGTCCAGATTTATATCATTAGATAAAAATCCGTGATCTTCACTTGCTAATATTTTCAAGTGATCAGTAAGGTATGCTTTTGTATTACTATCCCCTACCGTAGCTTCCTCAATCAAGACAATGGCTGCTTGAATTAATTCTTGTGCTCTCTGGAGCAATTCTACTTTTGATCCTTTCATTTTATTTTAAATTCATTTATAAATCTCAATAGACTTTGATAAACATCTTCTTTTTCTTGGAAAAGAAAATATTGACTTGGCAGATTTTCTTTAATGAAGTTAATAACATCATCACTCATGGTACTCCTTACCTTTGGATACTCCTCTGGTGTAGCATTTGCTAACTGTTTGATAATTTCTTTTATTTTCATCTTATTACCTTTAAGAAATCTACCCAAATGGTTGTTTCAGCAACTCTTTCCTTTTCATTCTGATAATAACCAGTTCCTTTAGGAATGATAAACATTCCTAAGACTCTTCCTTTACCAGGCCACTTTGGACATTCAATAAAAGAGTGATACCCTTCAAAAATATCACGATCCCTGTCGTAAGGTGCTCCAGGGTTTTTCTTTACCAGTTTAACCTTGGGTTGCAACACTCCTTTTTCATAGAAGAATCCATGTCTGCATACGGCACCGAATCTGGTACCTTTTCCTAAACGTTTGCCTTTTTTATAGACAATGATGTCTTCCTTGGCTATTCTTAGCCTTGTTCCTTTTGTTGTTTGAAAACACATGATTTCTAAGTTTTAATGGTTTTTAAATTAGGATTCTTGGTATACCACTCATTGGTGGCCATTTTGAGAATTCACATTCATCAAAGAAGTGATCATACCATAAAAAATGGAAGGTTTCCGTTCTTTTCCATCTTGGAATGTATCTTATTAATTGTACAGCAAAAGTACCCTCAACCTTTGGGTCTGGAATAACTTCAATTTTGGTCCTGGAGTCTCTCAGATCCCTTTTTTCAAGGTACAATTCTTTCAAGTTAGCAATTGCCTCCTTAGGAAGCTTGGCTAATTCATTTCTAGATTGTTCGTCCATAATTCTGATGTTTAAATTCATAATAATCCATTCTTAATTTGAACAATGAAGGGGAGTCGAACCCCTTCATTATTTCTTTTCACGGTCTTGTTTACTTCGCCTTTTTGTAAACATTCAGCCCCATGAAAACACCTTCTGTTCCTTCGATAAGTTGATTACCGTTGGTTGAAGCAATTACCAATGATTTTCCGGTGGCACTTGGTGTGCCTGTTTTTGAAAGATCTACGGAGATGATAAGAAGCTTTCCTTTCTTTTCAATTTTGACGTTTGTCATTCTTTTTGATTTTAATTGTTTAGAAACTACACCTATTCTTCAAAATAAACTTATTTTAGTCGTCTTAATTGTAATGGTTTAAGAACGATTACAGTTTTCAAATCCGTGCGAATATCACGGAACTCTATCTTTTTATAGCCTTTTTTTCTGGCCTTATTTATGCACCTTTGCAAGAGTGTGATGTGCAGTTTACCTTCTTCGTCAATCCGTGAGTATCCTCCTGAAGGACACCTGTGATTGACATACATTGTCTTGAATTTTGTTCTCTTCATCTTTCCTTAGATAATTTCTGGTTTATCCTGTTCAGCTGTCACATAGAAGATTTTGCCTTTGTCCGAAATTATGGAAATAACAAAATCACAGCCATCTCCATTTTGAGAACGGAAAAGATCCAAAAGTTCTTTTCCTGACATCTTACTTGGCTGATCTTCTTCGTCAAAACCATATCCATGTTTTTTTATGATTTTGATAAGGGCTTCCTCAGGCGATTTTGCCAATACGATGGTGACGCCTGAACCAGTATTATAACCATCATAGGTCACATACCATTTAACACTTCTGTCTTTTTTCATCATTTCTAAAGTTTAAATTCAGTCTTTGATTATCTATAATTTGTACTCTTATTACCTGAGATTTCTTACAGGCCAATACCTTGTGTAGGGTCATAAAAAAAGGAAGACCTTTCGGCCTTCCTCAATTTCTAAACATACTCTTTCATCAAACCCCAGTCATTTTCCATTTCTTTCATAAACATCTGTTCTTTCAGGCTTATGAAATCAGGTTTTAGGCATTGACGAAAAGCTCTACCAAGCAAGCCTGGCATTCCTTTCAATCCTTTTTGTCTCAGGACGACTACTTCATAATTGTAGAATCCTCTACCTTTTTCAAATCCTCTTTCTCTGGAGATATAGAAACCTGCAATCTTTTCCTCTCTATAAAGAAAGTGATCTGGACATGAAGAATCATTTTCAAACTGAGGATATTTGCATACCATTTTGTAAATGGTAATTTCAACTCCCCAGGTACAATCATTGTACCTGATAAGGAATTTCTTACCTTTGTAAGAAAATTTCATCTCTCCTTTTTCAAAGCATGTAGGATCAGCCCTGTTATAGGTTCCTGAAGATTTCATAGGAATCTCGTTCACAATATTGTTCAATAAGCGAACGAACGATGGATGCTGAATTGTTTTCATTTGTCATCTTTTTATTTGGTGAATACTTGTTTACTTATATATTAGCCATAAAAAAAGACGGACTGATTTCTCAGCCGTCTTTTCAAATACATCTGAGGATTTTCAATTATCCCTCTTCCTGCACAATAAAGGTTAGAATCCACCAAGCTAATGGCTCGTTTGGATAGCCAAAACCTTGATCATCCATGCTTTTTATCAGATCATCAATGTCTTCACACTCCCCCATTTTCAGGAAATACTGATACTCTGGTTTTTCTCTCTTTTCTAAATCAGTGTAAGAGCGATAATAAGAGGTAAGACCATCAATCAATTTTTGAAGCAATTCTTTAAATTTCATTTGTCTGATTTTTAGTGAATTTTTGTCATGATTTGCCACTCCTAATTTTGTATCGGGTGTACATTATATACCAACAAATGTTATTTGTCAAAACATCTTTGGCAAAGGGGCATAAAAAAAGACTGAGCCAACCTACGTGACTCAGTCTTTTTTAATTTCTCAGTTTTGATCTTCTTTTTTCCAGTCTGCCTTTACAATTTTGACTGGCTCGCCTTCAGCAATTGACTCCTCTTCCTCATCTTGTGGTAATGTTTCCGCAGTTTGGAGGAACGTTAACCAGGTTACCCATTCATCTTTACTCATTTTTGTAAAGATTTAACCAGTTTATGAAATAAGTCTTCAACAATAACATAGGCAGGAACAATACCTGCCAAACTGGTCGCAAAGTAGGCGATAGATTCAAAAGGGCTCCTTTTTACTGTACCAATGCCTAATGCCAAAAAGGCAGTGGCAAAGAGTAGGCATAGGAAAAGCCATGCGATACTTTCAATCAACTCATTTGTCTTCATTTTCTCAGTTTTTGGTGAATAATAGTGTACATTATAACCATAAAAAAAGACAGCCGTTCAGGCTGTCTTCTTCTACTTGATGGGAATCCATTTAACTTCAACGTGGAAAACATTGAAGGGAATGTTAGCTTTTTTCATAGCCATTTCCAGTTTTTCATTGTACCTGTAGGTACAATACCCAAAAATCTCAACAGGCTCCAATCTTTTTATGTATTCAACTAATTCTGGATGATTACACCAAAGGAAGTGCATCGCATCCAAATCATAGTGCCTGATAAATTTTAGAGGTTCTGATTTTACAGAATTCTTTGTTGCCTCATTTGGCATGACTGTGATCATTTTTTTCATTTGTCTAAATTTAAGTGGTGAAAAACATTTGCACCAATGTCGGGAATCGAACCCGAATCCCTTATTATTTCGGGACTGACCACGTTTGGCATTGGCGGGTATTATAACCATAAAAAAAGGACGAGCGAAAACGCTCGTCCTTCTTTTTAAACTGCGAAGTTTAATTAGGCTACCTTTGCCTTTTTGGTTTCGGCTTCCTTAACTTCTTTTTTGGATTCCTTTTTTGCCAGAGCTCTTTTTTCGGCTATGGCCATGTAAATCTCTGCCCGTGCCTTAATGAACTTCTTGTCTGTAATTCCTTTTTTGTCCTTGTAAACCTTTGTAAAGGTGGCCAATACTTTCTGTTCACTTGCCTTTTCGGCATACAGACGTTCGCCAATATGCTCATTACTTTCAGCTCTTTCCTTTTTAGGTGCCTTTTTGGTTTCGGCTTTGCCTTTACTTTCGGTTTTGGCTTTGCCTTTGCCTTTGAGGACTTCCTGAGCCTTTTTACTGTTCTCAGCCAGTACGACCTTTTTGGTAGTACCTTCAAAAGGATTAGCCTGAGGCTTACTGGAATTTGCAAGATTGTCACTTGCGACGGGTGATTTAGCAACGTTTGCCATAATAAAATAAATTAAGTTAAAAAATAATAAAAATCTGTAGCACCATACTACATTGTGGACACTGGCAAGTTCGACCTGCCGACCCCTTATAACACGTACAAACGGGTCATAAAAAATAGTCACCCCTATTTTTTAATAGTGTCCTGACAAATGTGCTTCATTATACGTCCTAATGTATAATAACTTGCGTACCCTACGTCACCCCGTGGTATGTTCAAAAATGTCAATCGCGTCCTTATGCCTGTCATTCAGGAGTGTACAAATTTATGCCTTGTTTGTAGGGGGCACCGTACACATCAAAAGCGCACCTTAAACACACCTAGGCCAGCAAGTTTGGTAATTGGTAGTCTTACCTCTTTGAATGACGACTGGCTTCGGGAAGATAGTATATTCGGGTACAATCGGGATTAATATAGCTCACGTGGAACCTTGTTTACAAAACCAGCTCTAAGCCTTTAACACCTTGTTCTCTACTCCCTGTTCTGATGTTTGTGGAAGGGAATATGGCGTCGCGTGCCTGATCACTGTCATTGTGAGGTTCTGCGGTGTTTCGAGCGATTATGCGGCTCACATGGCTGTGAACACGGTGATTCGCAAGTGTTTAAGGGTGAGGGATACGCTGTATCTGTCTTGTAAGGTCTGAAACCACTGTATCTCAGTGCCTTATCATGCCGTCTTGTCCTTAACCGCCTGATTCTCAACATTTCAACGAACGCTTGTGGTTTTATCAAAACCGACAATACAAATTTAGGAACTATATTTGTAATAAACAAATTTTTTTAAAGGTATTTTTAAAAAAGGTTACAAAAGGCTGTTAATCAAAACATTACAGGCATAAAAAAACACGTTAAGAACAGTAATTTAGTATAATTTAGCCTGAACATAGTGGTAATCAGTACATTGTAATCACAATATACTCACAACCGCAAAAATACGTTGGCTACCGCGAAGTCAATACAGATTGCGGTAGTGCCAAAACATGGCTCAGAAACTGCCAGAAAACGCCTGATCTGCCTTGTAATATGTGGTCAATACGTTTGTATTGCCTGCCATACGTTGGTCCAATCACTTGTAAGAATGCGGTATAGAGTAACCATAAATTGATCAGTACTGAGTATCAATAAATTAACATATATCTGCCATAAAAATAACTATAGGCATATAATGTACACCTACAAATGTAGTGGTATAGGCTGACACGTGGACGATGTTACAACTAATAAACTGTAGGCAATGTAGTGTACTGTAAAAAATAATAATATGGCATCATTAATTTACCACAGTAAAAAGGCATATTAGGCAATATAGTGGTACTGGCAGGTAATTATTGGTATGATGTGGTACTGCTTGGTATAGTGTGGTAACTATAGGCATGACCTGGTAACTATAGGTATAACCAGGTATAACTTGGTCACATTAAAGGTAATGAGTAAGTGACCATAAAAAAATAAGTTTACCCGATATTAGTTATTAATGTAAAGTAAGTAATAGGTAAAAGAATAGCCGTATCAGCCACAGTCGCAGTGATGAGTGGTGTTGTGGTAGATATAATAGTGTAATATGTTTAAGGTTGAAGTGGTGGCAAGAATCGCCACGGTCTGCCTGCCTGAGGCATGGCGTTTTGGTTGTGTATTGATGCGGCATTGAGAGGCACTATGGCTCAGAGAGATACGGCATTACCGCAAGAAAGTAAGGATGCCGCATCACCGCAGACGATGTGCGGTAAAGGCATATTACCATATATGTTTGTATACCGTACCACACCACACGTTGGCACGATGGCACTGCCAGAGTGCGGTAGTGCGTAATAGGCATACAAGAAAGTAGTATGGCAGTGCATTGCCGCATCGTGTGAGGTCCTGCGTGGCACCCCCCCGGCGTTGAATGCCTGGTTTTGCTCAGGTCTTTCAATGCGGTTCCTTCATACGCACAAATTGAATTGGTGTGAAACCGACCTTATCAAAATTTCAAATTTTTGAAATGGTTCTAAACCACCCTCCACCCGAAGTACAATAAAAAACAGATAGCTTTTGTACGTACACACGTAAAAAAAGTGGTTGTGCAGAAAGCGTCAGATTGCGGCTCAGGTAACCTTTTTAAAAAATAATTGTTTTTTTATTTGGACCCTATTAGATTTTGTTGTAATTTTGACGTAAAATTAGTCAAAGTCAAAGTCAGATTAGTCATGGAAAAGATTCAATGGAATCGGAATCGTCCTAAGCAAGCATTCAAATTAGCATTGCTTGGATGCACGGATCGAGAGATAGCAGACTTTATGGAGGTCAGTGAACATACTCTCACGTATTGGAAAAGGACAAAGCCAGGTTTCGCCAGAATGCTGAATAAAGGAAAGGCAACTGCCGACGCAAAGGTGGCCGTAGCATTGTACAGGAAGGCGATTGGGTATTCACACGTGGAAACGAAAGTCTCGGTCGTGGGAGGGGAGGTCGTACTCACAGATATTATTAAGCATTATCCGCCTGACAGCTGGGCCGCGGTCAAATGGCTGAGTATCCGTCAGCGGAGCAAGTGGATGGAGATCACCAAGACAGAATCCACCCACACCAACCTCAATATCCTCAAGATGGATTTTTCAGGGATAACCACGGAAGAACTGATGGCGTTGAAAAAGGTAGGGTTGAGGAATCAATTACCACAAGATATACTGGCAAAGAATGTCTCAAGTAACTGAATTAACCAGGACAAGGAAACCTAGGCCCAAAAGATCAACTGAACTGATCAGGACAAAGGAACCTAAATCCAAGATAGCAATGGCGGCATTGTACAATCCTACAGCCGTCATCCGCGAACTCAATAACCGCAGTCTCTATCACTTTTTACAGCATTTCTTTCACATTGTCAGCCCACACACGTTTCAGCCAAACTGGCACATCGAGCTTTTATGTAGGGAGCTTGAAAAAGTGGCGGAGCGCGTCGCAGCAAGATTGCCGAGGGAATATGACTTGATTATTAACGTACCTCCAGGAAGTACGAAGACTATCACGTGCAGTATTATGTTCCCGGCGTGGTGTTGGACAAAATGGTACTGGATGCGGTTTATCACCAGTTCGTACTCTGCTACACTTTCCTTAGAGTCTGCAGAGTATTGTCGTGATTTAATCAGGAGTCCAGAATTTCAGCAACTGTACCCGGAGTTAATGATTAAAGAGGACAAGGACGTTAAATCAAATTATAAGATCGTAAAGCAAGTAATATCGTCTCCAGGACGCCAACCACAAATGCTTGTAGGTGGTAGTCGTTACAGCACGTCAGTTGGAGGAACATTGATGGGATTTCACGGGGATATATTAATAGTAGACGACCCGTTAAACCCGGTTCAAGCAGCAAGTGAGATAGAACTTAAGAATGCAAACTACTGGGTAGAGCAAACCTTATCCACACGTAAGACAAGCAAGTCCATTACACCAACTGTATTGATTATGCAGAGACTGCATCAGGACGATCCGAGCGGTCACACGTTGGCTAAAAATAAGGGTAATGTAAGGCACATTTGTCTCCCTGGAGAGTGTAGAAACTACAAAAACCAAGTGAATCCGCCAGAGTTAATTGCTAACTATAAAGACGACTTATTAGATCCTAACAGAATGCCTTGGTCTGTACTAACAGACATGGAGGCTGATTTAGGACAGTATGGCTACGCAGGACAGATTGGTCAAGATCCCACACCTCCTGGAGGAGGTATGTTTAAGGTGGATCATTTTGCAATGGCTACCTCTCCTGCTAAACCAATAGATATAATAAATACGATAAGATATTGGGACAAGGCAGGTACTGAAGGCGATGGTGCATTTACAGTAGGTGTACGAATGAGTCGTTTAACAGGCAACCGTTGGATTATTGAAGATGTAAAACGGGGTAGGTGGAGCAGTCACGAACGTGAAAAAATTATAAGACAGACAGCAGAAGTAGATGGTAAGAGTGTGGAAATTTGGATAGAGCAAGAACCAGGTAGTGGGGGTAAGGAATCAGCCGAAGGAACAATTCGTAATCTCGCAGGTTATGTCGTCCGTGCGGAACGCCCTACGGGGGATAAGGTGTTCCGCGCTGATCCTTATTCTGTACAGGTAAACAATGGTGCCTTTTTAATATTAAATGGAATGTGGAACCGGGACTTTATTGAAGAACATCGGTTCTTTCCATTTAGTACATATAAGGACCAGGTTGATGCTGCTGCTGGAGCTTTCAATAAATTAATAGGTAAAAAAATAGCAAGGAGGATAAGTTAATGTCCTACGGAATAGTAAAGGTAATGCATAAAGGAATGTGGAAAACTCCTAACAAAGGGATCCTCATAGATTTTCAGACGGGAATAGAATATTCGTTTACTCGTCCAGATGAGGTTGCTTTTGGTACGGTACCTGCAAAGTGGAATGTAAAGGTGCATGATACTGTTTCGTTTACCCTTGTAAATGGTGTAGCTACCAATGTTACACTTTATAAGGCAAAGAGGGAAGGTTATATACATGGTTCTTTCCCTATTTTTGGTCCAGCCACGTATTATGCTAAAGGAAGTGTTTCTGGTAGGACAATTATAGGTGGGAATTGTAGTGGTATTGAATGGACTCCTGAACAGGAATTAGATGGAGAAACTCCAAATTTTTGGTATCGGGAAGGTACAAGAAGTGGATTAACATTACCTGATTCTGTAAATCCGGGTGTGGGAGATGAAACTATTACATTACCACATTTGGGATTTGAAACTAATGGATATGCCTATGTGAATGATAATGGAGCAATGGATATTATCAATAATCTTGGCACTAATCCTCTGGGTAATGGAGATCAGGGTTTTACTCTTTGTGGGTGGGCAAATAATATCACAGCAGCAAAGGCGGGGTATAAGTATTTGTTTGGAAAACCGATAGCAGGTAGCCGGGTAGGTAGGTATGGGATTTTAGCGAATATAACAGATGGATATATTCTTGCTTATTTACAATCATCTGGTGGGTATGTTAACCGTGTTTCAACAATAGACTATACAACGCTAACGTGGGCATTTTTATTGATGGACGTTAATTATACTACGAAAAAAATGCGTTTGTTTGTAAATAATGTTCAAATAGGTGCAGACGTTGATTTTACAGGGACATTATCGGCTCTTGATAATAAATATAGATTTTATATAAATGTATGCGGAGCCGATGCTGATGGTGCGCCTACACTTGGAGGACAGGCAAATCATTATAGCGATATAAGAATATTTAATAAAATTCTTACTCCGACAGAACAGACTACATTATACAATAAAGGTCATATTTCAAAGCCTGTATTTAATTACCCATTAGCAACTTATATCGGTACAACGACTCCGGATAGCGGATTAAATGGAAAACATTTAACATTTACAAATGCAAATTATAATTATGACGCTTATGGCTCTCGTCAACTTTTAGATGTTGGATATACAAGACATATTGATTTTCCTAATAAAGAATTTCAAGTAGCCTATGAAGACACAAACACTCCTACGTCACACGTATTCGCAGGATATACTAAAGATTCAGATGTTCCGGGTTCTCCAATTGAATTTAATAAGGCTCAAAGTTATGTTACTATAACAGGTATTGACAGGTCAGATACAACTGAGTGTAGTTTTCTGGCAAGGCAAACCATATTACAGAATTATTATTTGGCAGCAGGAGTTAGTTTGTTACATGGAGTCGAATTAAATAACAAAGACATATCCAATTATTTTAACGATAATTATCGGGGTTTAAATTTTGTAAAAGAGTCGGGTGGAAAGGTTACGGACATATTAAGATATGCCACAAATAAGACCGGAACAGATTATGAAACAATAATAAAATGGACAGCAGAATCTATATTGAAATTTGATGTTATTGTAGGTGATCATATTTGCGCTGTTAAAGGTGCAAAAGTTTTAAAGTTTGATGATGTTCACACACTTTATTTAAGTAATGATAATGGAGTTACTTATCCAATAAGTCTTGTAACTACTTGCAATGAAATTGTAGATGCTTTCTTTTATGATAATGGAAATATAGGATTTTCAGATCACACTAAATGTTATTATAGCGATGATGATTTGGCAACATATCAGGAGAGTACGGTATTGGGTGCTGACGGTAATCCTTTTGTTCCGGGAACATTAAATAATTTTAGGGCATGGACACGTGATGAAAATGAGGCTATTGTTAATGGGGTTCATATAAGAACTTGGGGAACATACGTTACGGGAGGTACTGCTGAGTTTAATAATGTCAACGTGTGGTATACTATTGATGGTGGGGTTACTATTAAGAGTTTTTACCTATATGGTGCGCCTAATTTATTAGCAAGGCACGTTCAGTACATAAGATATGATGCCATTGGTGGAGTATGGTATTTAATGTCCGGAGATGGGGATGGAGTAAATAATTATATAAATTTTCATTCAGTTACATACAATACTACAACTGATGCTTGGACGTTAACCTTGATTAAAACGTCAAATGACGTTAATGGAATGTGGCAGTCCTCTGGTATTCATTTTGACGATGATTATATTTATTATGTAATTGAAGTAAACTCTGCAAGGAGGGGAGTTTCAAGAATATTAAGATCAGACGTAGCCAATATTGAGACTAATTTAGAATTAATATATAAAGAAGACGATTGGTGTTATGGGGTAAATATTGATAATTACTTTTCTATATTCTTTTCAGGACGTGATGCTAACCCGAAAGGATGGATAACTTTTTCAAATGATAAGAGAAGATTTTTTAGTAGAATATTTAATCAAGTTCCATTAAATGCTGCTCTTGGAGGTATTTCATATATAGGAAGAATGTCTAATGGATATTATGTATTTATGATTCTTGAAACAGGAGAAAATGCAAATAATTATACATTAGGAAATTGTCTATTAATAAAACCGAGTGTTATTTCTTAAAAATTATCATATCAGGGAAAAGTGGTTTGATAAATTATAATAAACAAAGCATGAAAAAACTCTGGGAATTTATAAAAGACTGGTGGCATATTATTTTATTAATCATAGTGCTCATAATTGTTTTTAGTACAAAAAGTATTTTTAATCAATGAAATTACAACTTGACACAACAGCAAAAACCATTAAGGTTGAAGGTACAGTAAATCTTAATGAGTTGATTAAAGCCCTTGAGAAATTGCTTCCCAACGGGCTTTGGAAGAAATTCTCAATCGAGTCCAACACAACCATTGTTTGGACTGATCCCGTTCCCACCTATCCGTGGTGGCCTTATTATCCATGGTGGCATCAACCTTCCATAATTTATGGATCTGCTGGTGAAACTGTTAATAATATGACCATGCAAAGTGGTGAAGTTACTTATACTCTTGAACAAGGAATTTATAATGTAGAAATATGAAAAAACTAATTCTTTTATCGTTTGTAGCTGCTTTTTTAAGTAGCTGTGTTTGCACACTCTCACAGATACCACCGCAAGTCATTTACGCTGGACCAAATACCTGTGAAGCTCCTCTTCCTAATTATCTGACTAAGGTTACAGCAACGGATAATTGTGCTTTATCTTCTCTTACTCAGCTTCCGGCAGCAGGGTATTTACTCACTGCAACAAATAAAGTGGCTACCGTTAAGATACGAGCGACAGATAATGCTGGAAATTGGAAAGAAACTCAATTTACCGTTTCCCTGGTTGATACAGTCCGACCTACGTTCCATATTGATCCCACATTAACGGCTCAGAACCTACAAAATGCTGACGATGTATACGATGCAGCTGATAGGATGATCTACTGGGAGTCAAAAAGAATGGATGCAATAGTAAGGGATACTTCAGCAACAAGTGCTTTTCCACCTGATAGTTTTCCTAATTTACGGAACGTTTACCGTGATAGCAGTTATCTGAAAGACATGATGATTACATGGACTGCTAAAGGTCATGCCGTAACGGGTTATGGAGCAAGATATTTTACATTTGTTCAGGATGCAGATTCAATTATATATATAAAAAGAAGGAATTTCTAGTACAAACAATTAAATTTTAAGACAATGGCAGGAAGTAAAAAAGATTCGTTTGAAACAGCGTTACTCCAGTTAATATTCGAGAATGCGGATATTACACTTATTGGAGATGCAGGTGGACTGAGAGGTTCAGTTACAGCAGGCAATTTCTATATTGCCCTTTTCAAAGATGGTTCCGAACCATCAGATTCAGCTCAGGGAACAGAATGTGATTACACAGGTTATGCCCGCAAGGCAGTAGCCCGTGCAGCAGGTTCTTGGGTAACAGCATCAGGTGCTACATCTAATGAGGCAGCTATTACGTTTGATCCCTGTACAGGTGGTAGTAATACCGCTGGTGCCTTTGCTATATGTAAGGCGGGTACGTCAGGTGTTGATGATGCTATCTATTGGGGAGAACTCACTTCACCACTGGCAATCTCTTCAGGTATCACACCGGAGTTTGCAATCGGTGATCTTGATGTAAGTGAAGACTAATAATCAGGGTTTACTCAAAACCCTTATCTAATACTTCACTCAGGTGGCTATTACATATCACGGTTTAGCTTCGACACCTGTTGATGCAGGTTCGAACTCTACTTCTCCTACTGTCATTACTCCGCCAGGGAGTATGTCAAGTGGGGATTTAGTGGTAGTGGTATGCTTTAACAGATTAAAAAGTGATACTCACGCTGTCTATAATAATGGTGGTCAGTCATGGACGAAATTAACCACTCAGACCACTACAGGAGCATTTACAACAGCGACTTGGTTTTATTGTGTATATGACGGAACGTGGGACGCTAACCCTTCGTTCTCACATGGCGGTACGAACAATACCTGTATGATGATGGTCTTCCGACCAACGTCAGGATATACATGGTCTGTTGATGTTACGGAAGCTCCGGCTCTTTTCTCTGCACCCGGTTCTCCTTATGATGTTACGATTACAGGTATAACCTGCGCTTCTGCTTCTGTAGCCATTGCTTCTTGGGCATCTTCTGATGACAATACTTGGGCATATCAGTCAGGAACATCATGGACACAACCAACAGGGGCAACTGTCAATAATACAGCAGGTAGTGATAGTGGAGTATTAATGGCATATCGCTTAATGCCGTCAGGTGGTGCGTCAGGAAGTCCGGTAGGCAGAGAGACAACCGTTGGCGGTGATCCTGGTTGTCAGAATATAATGTCGTTCAAGGAGGCAATGGCTGCAAGCCCTATTGCAGGTAGTACGGCAGGAGGTGGAGCAAATACAGTTTCAGGTACTTTAAAAGGACGGGGTAAACTGTATGGAGCAAGTGCCGGTATAAGTACTCCAGCTGTATCAGGAACATTAACAGCTAAAGGAAAACTGTATGGTTCTTCGGCAGGTGGGGGTGCAAATACGGTTTCTGCTAATCTGACAATGTACCATAGGTTAATAGGGCATACCTGTGCCAATTTACATACACGACTGAAAGGTTATTTTAAACTTGAGGAAGCAAGTGGTGATGCCGTTAATGAAGTAAATGCTTCCTATCCTCTTTACGACGGTTCAACTCCACCAACTTATCATGAAACAGGTAAGAGTGGATATGGAATGAGTTTTGGTAATGGTACAAATTGTGTATTAGACAATAGTACAATTTATTTTGCACCAACAGGTAATGAATATTCTATTTCATTTTGGACAAAATTAAAAACTTTACCATCAGTAGAAGAGAGAGAGTTTACTTTGGTGAGATTGACAACTCCTTCCACTCCTTGGGATAATATGATATTGTATGTTTATAATGTTGATGATAAACTTCATTTTACAGTACGAAATACATCAGGGTATCAAAACGGGAATAATGATACAGCATGGGTAATAGATACTTGGTATCACGTGACTCTTGTAGTCAGGGAAGTAGGACAGACAGTAGCCCTTTATGTAAATACTGATATTGATTATTCATCGCAACTTCGTGGTCATGGTTACTATCCTCACTCTTCTATATATGTTGGTAATCAGTGGCAGGGTGGTCCAGATTGGGCTAATGCTATTATTGATGAGTTAATGTTCTATGACCGTGCCCTGACAGCCGATGAAGTTAGTACGTTATATGCAAGTGGTGATGGTTTCTTCTATCCTTTCCCAAGCAATAAAGTCAGTGGTACTTTAACAGGAAAGAACGGTATTTCAGGTGCTTCTGATGGTATAGCTACTGTTGGTGGTACCCTTTCAACTACAATGATTGTTCCTGTTAGTGCAACAGGTGACGGTTCGTTATGTGCAGATTTACAATTAGAATGTACTGTTCAGGATTGTTATATGACTGTTGATGGGAATGGTATGTTCTATGACAATGAAGGAGGTACAGAGAATCCCGGCACATCAAGAACGATAACCTTTGGCGCACAGCGACAATTTTGGTTAAAGGTTACAAGTGGTTCGTGCAATGTAACAATCAGGCACTATAATAATCTATATTCATTTTATTGGTTGCATAGTGGAACGAATTATCCTACGACAAGTATAACTACAAGTGGTCTTGCTCGTTGTCTTGACACTCTTAATATGAGTGGGAGTAATACGTTTTCAGGCGATTTTGTCGATTTACCACCTAATCTAAAGGTTCTACAAGGTCAAGATACTCAAATATATGGAGCATTAGCAGACCTGCCAAGGGGAATGACTTCTTTTGGTGTGTATGGAATGGGAACTGTTACAGGGGTACTGACGGATTTACCAAGCGGTCTCATATATTTCTATTTTGCAAGTAGTGGT
>Ga0102851_10000365_pt1 | contig 22227 bp, 23 predicted proteins | sample Mud3Dept3metaG_FD_79558 | JGI IMG/M metagenome (GOLD analysis project Ga0102851, IMG submission 79558) | Freshwater wetland microbial communities from Ohio, USA, analyzing the effect of biotic and abiotic controls - Mud 3 Core 4 Depth 3... | ecosystem: Environmental > Aquatic > Freshwater >... | reverse complement strand
GTCGGCCTCGACTATCTGACGCTGCACCGCTCCGCGGCGACGCTGTCCGGCGGTGAGGCGCAGCGGATCCGGCTCGCGTCGCAGCTCGGCAGCGAGCTGTCGGGCGTGCTGTACGTCCTGGACGAGCCGTCGATCGGATTGCACCAGCGCGACAACGAGCGCCTGATCAAGACGCTGCACCGGCTGCGCGACCTCGGCAACACGGTGCTCGTCGTCGAGCACGACGAGGCGACGATCGAGGCCGCGGACTGGGTCGTCGACTTCGGGCCGGGCGCGGGACGCCACGGCGGGCGCGTGGTCGCGGAGGGTACGCCCGACGAGATCAAGGCGGCGGGGAAGTCGATCACGGGGCGGTTCCTGTCGGGCGCCGAGCGGATCGAGGTCCCCGCGACGCGGCGCCTGCCGTCGAGCTGGGTCAAGCTGACCGGCGCGAAGGAGCACAACCTGCGCAACGTCAGCGTCGAGATCCCACTCGGCGTGATGGTCGCGGTCACCGGCGTGTCGGGGGCCGGCAAGTCATCGCTGATCAACGCGACGCTGTATCCGGCGCTCAACCGCATGCTCCACCGCTCGCTCGATCGCGTGGGGCCGTACGAGTCACTGACCGGCCTCGGCCAGGTCGACAAGTGCATCGTGATCGATCAGCAGCCGATCGGCCGCACTCCGCGCTCGAACCCGGCGACGTACACCAAGGCGTTCGACCTGATCCGCGAGCTATTCGCGCAGATGCCGGTCGCCAAGACCTACGGCTACGCCGCGGGCCGGTTCTCGTTCAACGTCTCGGCCAAGCAAGGCGGTGGACGCTGCGAGGCGTGCGAGGGCGCCGGCGTCCGCGAGGTCGAGATGCACTTCCTGCCCAACGTGTTCGTCACGTGCGAGGTGTGCAAGGGCAAGCGCTACAACGACGCGACGCTGCGCGTGACCTACAAGGACAAGAACATCGCCCAGATTCTCGACACGCCGATCGAGGAAGCCGCGGTGATGTTCCAGCACCACAAGCAGCTGTCGCGGATCATGAACACGCTGGTCGACGTCGGGCTCGGCTACATCTCGCTCGGCCAGCCGGCGACGACGCTGTCGGGCGGCGAGGCGCAGCGCGTGAAGCTCGCCCGCGAGCTCGCGCGCGTCCAGACCGGCCGCACGCTGTACCTGCTCGACGAGCCGACCACCGGCCTCCACTTCGGCGACGTCAAGATGCTGCTCGGCGTGCTCGGTCGCCTCGTCGAGAGTGGCAACACCGTGCTCGTGATCGAGCACAACCTCGACGTGATCAAGACGGCGGACTGGATCATCGACATGGGACCCGAGGGCGGCGCGGCCGGCGGCGAGGTGATCGCCACCGGGACGCCCGAGCAGGTCGCGCTGGTCGCGAACAGCTACACGGGCCAGTTCATCAAGCCGCTGCTGGAGCGGGCCCGGCGGGCGCCGCGCCCGGCGAGCGGGAATGGCGGCGGCGGCAGCCGGGCGGCGCGGCGCGAGCGCACCCTCGAGACCTCGCCGTAGGGTCGGCTCGCCGCGGGCGCTGGGCCCACCCGCGTGAGTCGGCATTCCATTACGCCCCTCCGTAGTACGATCCGGCCATGAGCATCGCCCTCGTCGGGACACCCCTCGCGCGCGTGCATCGCCGGGCGCTCGTCGGCGGCGGGCTGCGGATCGTCCCGGCGGCCCGCGCGAGCCTTCGCGTCCACGTCGCAGCCCGTCCTCCTGCACAGCCTCCGGCGGCGCCGTGGGTGTGGTGCGCGACGTCGCGGATCGAGCCGGGCGATGCGGCGAAGGCCGTCCTCGCGGGGGCGTACGACGTGGTCCCGCTCGATGGCGCCCTCGCGGCGACGCTCGCCCGCCGCCTCGGCGAGCTGGCTGTACGCCGCGAGCAGGGTACGCCGCCGGTCGGCTTCGTCGCGCGCAGCCCCGCCGCGCAGCGGGTCCTCGCGGATCTCGATCGCGCGGCCCGCACCTCGATGGCGGTGCTGCTCACGGGCGAGACCGGCACGGGCAAGGATCTCGCGGCACGGCACCTCCACGCGCAGTCCGGCCGCACCGGAGAGCTCGTGCCGATCAACTGCGCGGCGATCCCCAACGAGATGATCGAGGGCGAGCTGTTCGGCTACGTGCGTGGCGCGTTCTCCGGCGCCGTGGCGGACTACGACGGGCTCCTGCGCGCGGCCTCGCACGGCACCGTGTTCCTCGACGAGGTGGATGACACGCCGAAGACGCTGCAGATCAAGCTGCTGCGCGTCCTCGAGGATCACGTCGTCAGCCGGCTCGGCGAGAGCACGTGGAGGGAAGTCGACTTCCGCGTCGTCGCGGCGACCAACCGCGATCTCGGCGAGCTCGTCCGCAGCGGAGAGTTCGGCAGCGACCTCTATCAGCGCCTCGCGATCCTCCGGATCGAGCTACCACCGCTCCGCGACCGCAGCGACGATCTTCCGGAGCTCGTCGAGCACCTGCTCGAGCGGTTCTACCGCGAGGAGCCGCTGGCCCGACATCGCGTGACCCGGCTGACCCCGCAGGCGCGCGACGCGCTGCTTCGCTATCCATGGCCTGGCAACGTCCGCGAGCTGCGCAACGTGCTGTTCCAGGCGCTGGTCAACAAGCGCGCGGGGGACGAGCTGCTGCTCTCGGATCTGCCGGAGCACGTCGTGCGGGGCTCCCCCGAGGAGTCCCGCGGCGCGACCACCCTGATCGATCGAGCCGCGATCGCGCGCCTGCTCGACGAGGGCCGGATGAACCTTCGCGCTGCGCGGGACGAGCTCGAACGGACGGCGCTCGAGCTCGCGCTCGCCCGCAGCGCTGGCAGTCCGGCGCGAGCTGCGCGCCTGCTCGGCGAGGTCGGCCGGGGCGCGTCATCGGATCCCGGTGGGACGGTGCGCGCGATGCTGCGGCGCCACCGCCTCGAGCGCTAGAAGCTCAGCGACAGACCCGCGACGCCGCCCGAGCCCTCGGGCGTCTGCGGCGGCGCGAGGTAGAGGCCGTAGCGCGACGGCGGCGGCGTGAGGCCGAGCGATCGACGCAGCGCGCGGACCTTCCGGTTGTGCGCTGGCGGGACGACCCAGGCATCCACGACCGCCCAGATCCGGAACCCGACGAGCGCGAGGGCGCCGCCGAGCATGTAGTTCTGGCCGCGCTGGTGCTGGCAGCACCGCGCCAGGCCGTACAGGATCACGCCGATCGAGCCGACCTCGCCGACGGTGTAGATCCAGCCGCGCTCGTTCCACCGTCCCTGGACGGCGTGGCCGATGCCGAACCCGGCGACGTAGGCCAGGATGCCGCCGGTGATGTACTGGCCGAGCGAGATCTCGCCCTGCGCGAGCAGATCCTGCTGCTCCTCGGTGAGCTGGAGCTGGACGACCTGCGGCTGCGGTGGGTAGTACGGTTGCTGCGGCGGGTAGTACGGCTGCTGCGCCGGATCCGCGGGCGCGTCTTCAGACGGCGGCGGCATGGTCTGTCCCGGCTGCGCCTGCGCTGCCGTCGAGCCGAGGATCACGAGAATCAGGAGCGTCGTCCGCATCGGTCACCTCCGAGGTCCAAGCGGGTATCTCACAGCTCCGGGGGCGTGAACGACAACACTTGGTCGATCGTCGGAGCGCCTGTGGCGAGCATCACGAGCCGGTCGAACCCGAGCGCGATCCCGGCCGAAGGCGGCAAGCCCTCGGCGAGCGCCGCCAGCAGCTTGTGATCGATCGGGTAGACCGGCCTGCCCCGCTCCCGGCGGATCCGCTGATCGTCCTCGAACCGCGCGCGCTGCTCGCCCGGGTCGGTCAGCTCGTCGAACGCGTTCGCGAGCTCGAGCCCGCCGACGTACGCCTCGAACCGAAGCGCCGTGAGCGGATCGTCCGGCTTGCGGCGGGCGAGCGCCGCGAGCGGCACGGGCCAGTCCTCGAGGATCAGCGGCCGATCGAGCGCTGTGATCTCCGGCTCGACCCGGGCGAGGAAGGCCGTGAAGAACGCGTCGTCCCACGCGAGGCCGTCGGCGATCTCGATCCCCGCGCGGCGCACGGCCGTGACGAGGTCCGCGGCGGGCTCGTCGCCGACGACCTCCACCCCGGCCCACCGCCGCATGGCATCGCGCACGGTCATCCGCGGCCACGGTGGCGCGACATTGATCGCGCGGCCATCGTAGGACGCGAGAGGCAGGCCGGCGACCGCGGTGACGACGTGCGCGACCAGCTCCTCGATGTCGCGCCGGATCGCGTCGAGCTCGTCGTACCCGCGGTACCACTCGACCATCGTGAACTCGCTCGCGTGGTGCGGGCCGCGCTCGCCGGCGCGGAAGCACTTGCAGACCTGATAGATCCGCTCGAAGCCACCCGCGAGCAGGCGCTTCATCTGGTACTCGGGCGACGTGATCAGGAAGCCGGGCCCCGCGGCAACGGCGTCGAGGTGGATCTCGAGGCCGGGGCTCGGGACGAGCAGCGGCGTCTCGACCTCGAGGAAGTCACGGTCCGCGAAGAACCCGCGCAGCGCCGCGAGCGCCTTGCCGCGCGCCGCCATCGCGGCCATCCGTAGCCCCGGAAGCCGCGCGACCTCGGTGCCCGGACCGGGGTAGTCCTCGCCCGCGTACGCGCGCACGACCTCGTCGCCGTCGACCAGGTCACCCGCGCGCCATGACGGAGGCGCTGCGACGCGGGCATCGCCACGCTCGCCACGGACCACCGCGAACCCGCCGTCGACCGCGAGCACGCGCCCGAGCCGACGACCGGTCACACCGGCTTCGCGACGCGCTCGACGTACTCGTGCGTACGCGTGTCGACCTTGATCGTATCGCCGACGCGGATGAACAGCGGGACCATGACCTCGGCGCCGGTCTCGACCGTCGCCGGCTTCTGGACGTTGCCGCTCGTGTCACCGCGCACGCCGGGCTCCGAGGCCGTGACCTCGAGGAACACGAACGTCGGGAGTGCCACGTCGATCGCGCGCTCGTTGAAGAACAGCACCGTGCACGGCAGGTTGTCCTTCATGAGGTCGGCGGCCTTGCCGACCATGTCGGCGCTGACCGAGACCTGCTCGTAGCTCGTCTGATCCATCAGGACGAGATCGCCTCCCTCCTTGTAGAGGAACTGCATCTCGCGCTGATCGACGTTGGCCGGCTCGAGCTTCTCGCCCGAGCGGATGTTCATCTCCTTGGTCTTGCCGTTGAGGAGGTTCTTGAACACCGTGCGCGTGAACGCCGCACCCTTGCCGGGCTTGACGAACTGGAACTCGATGATGGTCCAGGGGTTCCCATCCATCAGTACCTTGAGGCCCTTGCGGATATCGGACGTGTCGTACATGGCCCGGGACGTTTAACCCGCTGGCTCTGGGGCTGTCAAACCCGGTTTCGGGCCACGTGTCGACGGGAGTTACCCTTGCCGAGCCGGGCTCCCTGAGGGATAAGGTCCGGCAGTGGACGCGACGGCTCACTACCGAAACCTCGTCGGGCTGGGCCGGGCCGAGTTCCTCGCAACCGCGGCGCCCGCGGCCCTGGTGCGACACCGGGGTGGCCACGGCGATCTCGCCGAGGGCCTGACCACGCTGACGCTCGACGTCGGCGAGGCCGAGGAGACGCTGCCCCACGGCAAGGACCTCGCGGTCGGCGACGACACCGACGTCGAGGTCTACCCCCTCACCAAGAAGCCGGGCGCCTCGTTCCCCGATCGGATCACGATCGGCCGGACGCCGAACAACGACATCGTGATCGTCGATCACTCGGTGTCGCGCTTTCATGCGTACCTCCGGTTCGACGGCAACGCGTGGGTCGTCGCCGACGCCGGCTCGAAGAACGGCAGCTGGCTCGCCAGCTCGGCGCTCGAGCCGCGCAAGGAGCGCAAGGTCCCGTCGAAGGCGATCGTGCGGATCGGCGATGTCGACCTGACCTTCTACCTTGCACCCGATCTGTACGCTGCCCTGGGAGGTTCGTGATGACGGTGGGCGACTGGGACCGCAGGCAGCTGTGCCCCGACGGGGCGTGCGTCGGCGTGATCGGCAACGACGGTCTGTGCAAGGTGTGCGGGCGCGCCGCCCAGGGCTGGGGCGACGAACGCCAGCGCGGCCTCGACGCCGAGGCCGACGCCGACGAGGAGGACGATGCCCTCGACGAGCACGAGGACTACGACGACGAGGATGACGAGGACGAGCCCGACGACGACGAGGATCAGGACGACGACGTCTACGACAACGAGAACCCGATCTCGCCGGGTGCGCCCGCGGTGCTCGGCGCGCTCGCGGAGTGGAACGACCGCCGCCTCTGCATCGATGGCGCATGCATCGGCCTGCTCGCCGACGACGGCCGCTGCAAGGTCTGCGGCAAGGCGGGGTCCAAGGAGAAGCCGCGGTCGGCGTCCGCAGCGCGGACCGACAACGCCGCGCTCGTGGCTGCGGCGTCCGAGCTCGCGGCGACGGCCACGCCGGGCGAGCTCGACTCGATCGCACCGGCCGTGGAGCTCGCCGCACCCGCCGAGGACAGCGACGACGAACCGCGCAGGCTGTGTCCCGACGGTGCGTGCGTCGGCGTGATCGGAGCGAACGGCCGCTGCAAGGTATGCGGCAAGGAAGCCGCTTGATCACGCGCGCGACGATCGTCGGCGCTGGCGGTCTCGGCGGCCCGATCAGCTACGCGCTCGCGCGCGCCCACATCGAGCTCACGATCGTCGACCCCGATGTCGTCGAGCTCTCGAACCTGCATCGCCAGATCCAGTTCACGGCCGGCGATGTCGGGACCGCCAAGGCGACGCGGCTCGCCAGCTCGGTCGTCGCGCGTGGCGGCACGGCACGTGGCCTCGTCACGCGGTGGACCGCCGCACGGGCCGACGAGATCAGTGGCGACGTCGATCTGATCATCGACGCGAGTGACGATCCCGAGACCAAGTTCGCCGTCGCCGACTGGGCGGTCGCGAACGGCCGCCTCTACGTGATCGCCGCGGCGCTGCGCTACGGCGGCAACGTGATGGCCGGCGCCCCCGGCGTTGCCTGCTACCGCTGCCTGTTCGAGGAGCCGTCCGAGGTCCCCTCGTGCTCGGAGGTCGGCGTGCTGGGCCCCGTCGTCGGTGCGATCGGCGGGGTGGCGGCCGCGATCGCGCTGGGCCTCGTGCAGGGCGCGCGCACCTACGCCGGCGCGCTCCTCGCCTTCGACGACCTGCGCACGGTCGCCGAGCCACGCGTCGTCCGGTATGCGCCGCGGCCGGGATGTCCCGCCTGCATGCGCGCACCGATCTCACCCCTGGCGGCGCCTCCGGTGCGCGTCGCGGAGAGCAGCTGATGCCGACCATTCGAGTGCCCAGCGCCCTGCGTACGTTCACCAAGGGTGCCTCCGACGTGGAGATCACCGCGACGACCGTGCGCGACGCTCTCACCGAGCTCGAGCGCCTTCACCCCGGGATCGGCGCGCGACTGATGACCGACGGTGTCGTCAAGCCGTTCATCCGGATCTACGTCGGCGCGGACGACATCGGCGATCTCGGCGGCCTCGACGCGAAGGTCTCCGAGCGCGACGAGATCTCGATCATCCCCGCGATCGCCGGAGGCGCCGGTGCGTGAGGAGCAGATCCAGCGCTACGCACGGCACATCCTGCTGCCGGACGTCGGCGGCCTCGGCCAGACCGCGCTGATCGAGTCGACTGCGCGGCTCGCGCTGCGCGAGAGCGAGACCGAGACCGAGGCGGCGCTGATCGCCGCGACCTACCTCGCGGCGGGCGGCGTCGGTGCGATCGTGCTCACCGGCGCGAACAACGTGCAGATCGCGACCGTCGCGGTCCATGGCCCCGACACCCGGCTGCTCACCGGCGGCGAGGGCCGCGACGTCGAGATCGCGCCCGCGCCCGCGTGGTGGCCGACCGCGGACGACGATGCCACGGCGCTCGCCTCGTGGCGCGGCGCGCTCGCCGCGGTGCGCTGGATGGCCGCCATCGCGAATCGATGACGCCGATCGCGATCCCCGACGAGGTCCGTGCTGCGATCTACGCGCACGCGCGGGCGGAATTCCCGGCCGAGTGCTGCGGCTACCTCACCGGCCCGCGGGCCGAGGACCAGGTCGACACCGCCGTCGCGTGTCGCAACGCGCAGGTCGACGGCGGGCATCCGATCGCACCGGACCGCACCGCCGAGACCGGGTTCGTGATCGCCGGCGCCGAGCTGCTGCAGTTCGCGCGCAGCTTCGATACCGAGCACCCGGCGCGCATCGTCTATCACTCGCACACCAACGGGCGCGCGTACTTCTCCCGCATCGATCGCGAGCTGGCCGCGGGGCCGACCTACCCGGTGCAGCACGTCGTGATCGGCGTCCTCGCCGGCGCGATCACCGAGGCCGCACAGTTCGCGTGGTCGGCCGCCGAGCGCGACTACGTCGAGATCGCGCGGTGGCGCCCGTGAAGCTGGGCATCGTGCTCGCGACTCGCGCCGACCTGTCCGCGGCCCTGGCGCTCGCGCTGGCGGCGCGCCGCGCCCGGCACGAAGTGGCGATGTTCGTGATGGATGCGGGCTGCGCCGCTCTCGCGGCGGATCTCCCGACCGCGACCGCGCTGCTCGATGCCGACTGCGCCGTCACCGTGTGCTCGAACTCCGCGGTCGGGCTCGCGCTCCCCGAGGGCATCACCCGTGGCAGCCAGGACGACCACGCGGCGGTGCTCGGCACCAGTGATCGGGTGATCGCGCTGACATGACCATCCTCCTCGTCATCCAGAGTCGCGATCCGCACCGGCAGGCGGAGGGGCTCCGCGCCGCGCTCGGCGTGACCTTGCGCGGCGCGCGGGTGGAGGTCGTGATCGCGGAGGCGCTGATGACCCCGCTCGCCGAGCGCGCCGCCGCGACCCTGATGTCGTTCGGTCACGTGGTCGGCGCGGACCTCTCGGAGGCGATCGCGCGCGCGGATGTCGTCGAGGTGTGGACGTGAGGCGCATCCTCCACATCGTCCGCGGCGACGCCGTCCCCGGCGTGGTGGCCGAACGCGACTGGGTGGTGTATCTCAGTCCACCGCCCAGCTCGGGGATCCGGCTCGTGCCTCGCGGCGAGCCCCCGATCGCCCCCGGCCCCATCGATCATGACCAGCTCGTCGCCCTCAGCTTCGCCGCCGACCTCGTCGTCACCTGGTGAGCCGGCCCAGATCGCGGACATCCGCGGCGAGGTCTGCCCGTTCACGTTCGTGCGGACCAAGCTCGCCCTCGAGGCGCTGCCGCTCGGCGCCACCCTCCGCGTGGTGACCGATCACGAGCCCGCCAGCCGGAACATCCCGCGCAGCGCGACCGAGTGGGGGCAAGAGGTCCTCGGGGTCACCGTCCTCCCCGACGGGACCTGGGCGATCGACCTCCGGCGCCGAGTGCGCTAGGTTTCCCAGGATGTCCAAGCTCGAGGCGCTCCGACAGGCCCTGACCGGCTACGACCAGGTCGTGGTCGCGTTCTCGGGTGGGGTCGACTCCGCCTTCCTGCTCAAGGTCGCAGCCGACACGCTCGGCGTGCGCTGCCACGCGGTGACCGCGGTGTCGCAGACGATGGCGCGCTCCGAGGTCACCGCCGCGATCGCGCTCGCGAAGGAGCTCGGGCTCGCAGATCGCCACCATGTCGTCGACTCGCACGAGCTCGAGGTCCCCGGCTTCGCCGACAACCCGACCCATCGTTGCGCACTGTGCAAGACCGAACTGATGCAGGTCGCGACGCCGATCGCGGCGGCCCTCGGCGGCGCACCGATCGCGCTCGGCACCAACCTCGACGATCTCGGCGACGTCCGCCCGGGGATCGCGGCCGCGCGCGATCGCGGTGCGCGGATGCCGCTCGTCGACGCGCAGCTCTCGAAGGCCGAGGTCCGGGCGTTGTCGCGCGAGCTCGGCCTGCGCACGTGGGACAAGCCGCAGCTCGCGTGCCTGTCCTCGCGCTTCCCCTACGGCACCCAGATCACCCCCGACCGGCTGCGCCGGGTCGACGCGTTCGAGGACGGCCTCCGCGATCTCGGGTTCCGGCAGGTTCGGGTGCGGTTCCACGACACGATCGCACGGCTCGAGATCGACGGCAGCGAGCTCGCGCGGATCGTCGACGTCCGCGAGCGCGTGGTCGCGCTCGGCAAGGAGCTCGGCTTCACCTACGTCGCGCTCGACCTCGGGGGGTTCCGGTCCGGCTCGCTCAACGAGGTCCTCCCCGCCGACGCCCTGGTGCAGTTGAAGAGCCGCACGTCGTGATCCGGGTGGCGATCGTCGTCGCGATGCTGTCCAGCGTCGCCCACGCCGACCACGATCAGCAGCCGAAGAAGGATCGCCTGCGCGCGCAGAAGTCGGCGAAGCATCCCGCACCGCCGCGGCCCGGGACCAAGCCGCAGAAGCTCGTCAACGTCTACAACTCGTGGACGCACGAGTGGCTCGCCGTCGAGGTGCCCGCGTTACCGCGGGCCGAGACCGTGAACCGGTTCCTCCGCGATCACTTCACCAACGCGCCCGCGCCGATGGAGCCGAAGCTGATCCAGCTGGTGGTCGCCGCGGCGACCAAGTTCCGCAGCGACACCGCGATCGTCGTCTCGGCGTTCCGGCACCCGAAGTACAACCTCATGCTGCGCAAGAAGGGTCGCCAGGTCGCGCGCGACAGCCAGCACACCCACGGCAACGCGGTCGACTTCTACATCCCGCGGATCCCGACGCTGGTGCTCCACACCTGGGCCAAGGAGCAGGCCGCGGGCGGCGTCGGGCTCTACCTCGAGAGTGGCTTCGTCCACATGGACACCGGCAACGTCCGCTACTGGTCCGGCGACTAGCTCCGTGGCGTTCGGCTATGCTGCGGTCAATGTCGTGGTGGGCCTGGATCGGCATCGGGGTCGCGGCGTTCCTCGTCGTCGTGGCGATCCACGATCTGACGCAGAAGAAGCACGCGATCCTTCGCAACTTCCCGATCGTCGGGCACTTCCGTTACTGGCTCGAGGCGATCGGGCCCGAGCTGCGACAGTACATCGTCACGCAGAACGATCAGGAGCGGCCGTTCTCCCGCGATCAGCGCCGGTGGGTCTACTCGTCGGCGAAGAAGGAGAACAACTACTTCGCGTTCGGGACCGACAACGACATCGAGCGGCCCGGCTACATCCTCGTCCGGCACAGCACCTTCCCGCTGCACACGCCCCATGCAGGCGAGCCTGGCTACGATCCCGACTTCCCGGTGCCGTGCGTGCGCGTGCTTGGTGGGTGGCGCGGGCGCAAGCTGGCGTTCCGGCCCCGGTCGATCGTCAACACCTCTGCGATGAGCTTCGGATCGCTGTCGGCCGCCGCGGTCGAGGCGATCAACCGCGGGGCCGGCCTGGCGGGGGCGCTGCAGAACACCGGCGAGGGCGGCATCTCGGATCACCACCGCAGGGGCGGCGAGATCATCTGGCAGATCGGGACCGGGTACTTCGGCGCCCGCGATGATCAGGGCCGGTTCTCGATGGAGCGCATGCTCGAGAGCATCGCGTCGGCGAAGGTCCGCGCGATCGAGATCAAGCTCTCGCAGGGCGCTAAGCCCGGGCTCGGCGGCGTGTTGCCCCGCGCGAAGATCACGCCGGAGATCGCCCGCATCCGCGGCATCCCGATGGACCGGGACTGCATCAGCCCGGCCAACCACACCGCGTTCTCCGACGTGTCGAGCATGCTCGACTTCATCGAGCGGATCGCCGATGCGACCGGCCTGCCCGTCGGGATCAAGTCCGCGGTCGGCAACCTCGACTTCTGGCGCGAGCTCGCCGTCCAGATCGAGAAGACGAAGCGCGCGCCCGACTTCATCACGATCGACGGGGGCGAAGGCGGCACCGGTGCAGCACCCCTCGTGTTCACCGATCACGTCGCCCTGCCCTTCAAGCTCGGCTTCACCCAGGTCTATCGCGAGCTCGCGGAGCGCGGCGTCCAGCACGACGTCGTGTTCATCGGCTCGGGCAAGCTCGGGTTCCCGGAGACCGGCCTGCTCGCGCTCGCCCTCGGCTGCGATATGATCAACGTCGCGCGCGAAGCGATGATGGCGATCGGCTGCATCCAGGCGCAGCGCTGCCACACCGGTCACTGCCCGACCGGCGTCGCGACGCAGAACCGCTGGCTGATGCGCGGCCTCGACCCGACGCTGAAGTCTGCGCGGCTCGCGAACTACCTCGCGACGCTGCGCAAGGACCTGGTCCACCTCGCGCACGCGACGGGACACGCGCACCCGGCGCTCGTCCCGCTCGATGCGCTCGAGCTCGTCGACAGCAATACGCACACGCGCTCGGCGCGCGAGGCGTACGGCTACCAGCTTGGCTGGGGCCTGCCGCCCGAGTCCGAGATCGCCGCGATGCGCGCCGCGTGAAACCCTACGGGACCTGGTGCCCGTCGACGCGCGCCTGGAAGATGAAGTACGGCGGCATGCAGGCGCCGACGCCCCTCGGCGCCCCCGCGACGCCCGCGCAGACGTAGTCATCACCGCACGCGGTCGCGGAGTCGCAGCGCCGGCGGAACGCGGGCGTCGCGTTCGCGAGGCAGTCCGTGAAGGCCTTGCCGGCGCCGATGCACTCGTTGAATCCCGACGGCGGCGTCGCGCCACAGATCGCCGCGCCGCCGATCGCGCCCATCTTCGGGCACCGCGCCGTGCACGATCCGTTCGGGAACCCGCCGACCGAGCCCGACGCGCTCGAGCGACTGCACGTGGCCGGCGCGCCGCTCGGGACCTTGCAGCCCTGGACCTCCATGTCGAACACGGTGTCCCTGTGAGGATCCGCCTCGAGCGTGACGCTCGACGTCTCGCACGCGTCGCCGGCACTCGGCCCGGCCTGCGGCACGCACATCCCGACCTCGTCGCCGCTGACGTCCTTGCAGGTGAAGCCGGTCGCGCACGTCCAGGTCGCGAAGCTCGCATCGCCGAGGCCGCAGTGCGAGCCGTACGTCCCGGGCACGGCGTAGTAGCGCTCCGCGAACGGCCGCGGCGATCCGACCGTGCCGTCGGCGACCAGGTGCGCGAGCGCCGCCTTGCGCCAGCGCAGCTCCTCGTGGAGGTGCGGCGACGTGCCGACCTCGACCGCGTTCGCGCGCGCCGTGTCGGCGTCCTCCTGGCCGAGGATGTGGAACCCGGCGAGGCCGCGGCTCTGGTGGCAGCCCTGGCACGTCATCGTGTCGAGCCGGCGCACGAGCCCGCCGGGTGACTTGACGAGCGCGTGGCGCGAGAAGTCGATGCCGGAAAACGTCGCCTCGGGATCGGGGAACGCCATCAGGTACGGACGGTTCGCGCCGCGCGCGAGGCCGCGGGGCGACACCGAGATCGCCTTGGTCGCGAGGTACACGTCGGGGACGAGCGCGGTGCCGTCGTCGATCTGGGTGAGGTTGTCGACGATCCACTGCCGTAGCTGCGTCTTCTGCGCGGCCGACAGGTTCGTCGCGATCGTGTTCGGCAGCTTGATCGTAGTCAGCGTCCCGCCGGCGATCCGGAACACGCGCATGAGGTACTCGGCGTGCCCGCCGAGATCGCCGCGCGCACCCGCGGGCCAGCGCACCGACTGGAAGTTGATCTCGATTCGCACCGCCGGTCCGATCGATGCGAGCGGCCCGGCGCGGAGCTTGTCGGCGGTCAGCGTCTGGCCCAGCCAGCCACGCGCGACGGCGGCGCAGCCACCCTGCTGTTCGGGCTGCTCGTGGACGACGAGCAACGTCATCGGCAGCCGCGAGCTGCCCTTGGCCGCGCTGTACATCAGCCGGTAGACGAACCGGACCTCGCCACACGCGCCGGGGGTCGCGGCCGCGCGATCGGTGCGGTTGGTCACCGCCACCAGGCGGAACCGGGCCGAGGCCGCCCGGAGCCAGGTGACGTCGAACAGGCGGTGCGACGTACCGAGGCCGACCGCCGCGGTCGGGTCGGCGGCCTTGACCTGCGCGAGATCGGCCGCGACCACGTCGGCGAGCTGACGGTAGACCGGCGAGCTGCTCGCGAGCATCGCGTTATTCACGCTCGCGCCGCCGAGCCGACTGCCGAGGTCGAACCCGCCGCGCTCGAGCTGGTCGAGCACGCCCAGGTCGTTGACCAGGAGGTCGGGCGCGCCGAGCGGGGCGACACCGGAGCTGGCGTCATCACACTTGCCGCCGCAGTCCTCCCAGTCCTCGTCCCCTTCCTCGGGATCGGTCGCGCACGCGGCGAGCCCGACGCACAGCGCCAGGGCCATCCCGATCCGCGACGTCTGCATCTGCGCGCACAGGTGCAACCGGCGATCCGGAACGCAGGACCATGAAAGCGACGAGTTGGCGGTGGTGCGCACGGTCCCCGGAAACCCCGGTTGCCATTCGCCGACGAGTTCAATATACGTCCCTGCATGGCTGCCAATGACGTCCTGGTCTGGCTCGACATGGAGATGACCGGGCTCGATGCAGCCAAGGAGCGAATCATCGAGATCGCGACGATCCTCACGGATGGTCAGCTCACCGAGATCGCCGTCGGCCCCGACCTCGTGATCCATCAGCCGGACGAGATCCTCGCGGGGATGGACGACTGGAACAAGAAGCACCACGGTGGCTCGGGCCTCGTCGATCGGGTCAAGGCGTCGACGATCACCGAGGGAGATGCCGAGGCCCAGACCCTCGCCTTCATCAGCGCGCACGTCGGGGCCAAGGAGCGGCCGGTGCTCGCGGGCAACTCGATCCACCAGGACCGCCGGTTCATCCGCCGCTTCATGCCGATCCTCGATGCGCGGCTGCACTACCGGATGGTCGACGTCTCGACGATCAAGGAGCTCGCGCGGCGCTGGTACCCGCAGATCAGCGCGAAGCAGCCCCAGAAGGCCGAATCGCACCGGGCGCTCGACGACATCCGCGAGTCGATCGACGAGCTGCGCTACTACCGCGCCAACGTGTTCGCCAGGCCCGCGGATCCCGTGGCGCCCGCCGGCGCCTCGCAGCCTCCCGTCGCCGGCTAGTCGAGACGCCACCGGCGGCCAACCGGGTGCGATCGCTGGCCCACCGGGCGCCGGCCCCGGGCATGTCCATTGCTCTATCCGGGGCATGCGCACGACCGCCCTGTTCGCCGCGACCGCGATCTCCCTCCTCGGATGCGCCGACGGCGCCGATTCGGAGGATCCCGAGGACAGCGTGTTCGTCGACGACGGCAAGGCCGACGACTTCTTCAGCACCTCCGCCCAGGAGTACGTCCTCCAGGGCACGACCTCCGTCACCCTCGACGCGAGCCTGGCGACCCGGCCGGCCGCCGAGCGCCTCGCCGCCGCGAAGAAGCTGATCAGCCAGAAGCACATCGCGCTGGCGTGGTTCATCACCCAGTACCTGGTCGACAAGGAGCACGACGCCGCGAACTCCGAGTTCGGTGGCATGGGCGGCATGGCCAAGGCCGGCGGCTACGAGGACCTCGACATCCGCGAGCGCGCCGACAAGATCACGTTCGACTTCACGTTCAAGCAGCTCGCCGCGGGCGGCAAGAATCTGATGTCCAAGCTGCCCGTGCGGATCGCCGGCGGCAAGCAGGTATTCGACCTCGAGATCGGCAAGCCGACCAACGAGGAGCTCGGCCGGCTCGAGACCAACAGCGAGTGGTATCGCAGCGCGCCGTGGACCGACTGGAACCCGGCGAATGTCGCCGCCGACAAGAAGGAGAAGCTCACGTTCCAGATCTCGAAGGAGCGCCCGTCGGTCGACGGCTTCTTCGACGTCGCGCGGCTCACCGCCGACGGCAAGCTCGACATCGACGTCTACTTCGGGTGGGACTACCACTCCGACTATCACCTCAAGCACTCGAAGCAGTTCTTCACCTGGCTCAAGGACCAGGGCTTCACGGCGCCCGTCGCGAGCTGGGATGCGCTGAAGCACACGTCCGCGCCGTTCAAGCGCAAGGTCAAGGCGGACACCCGCGACATCACGGTCGAGGTCCGCATGTTCTACGGCAAGCCCGGGACGGCGGTCGATCCGGACACCGATGCCGGCGGCAAGATCCTCGAGGACCTCGCGCTGGGATCGCTCGCGCAGAAGGACGTGATCGCGTACTCCGGTCACTCCGGCCCGTTCTACGGCTTCGCGATCGCGAACTGGAAGAAGACGTCCGAGGGCGATCTCGACGACGCGGACATCCGCGTCGCCCCGATGCCCCGCGACCGTTACCAGGTCGTGCTCGCCGAGGGCTGCGACACCTACCAGATGGGCGCCGCGTTCAAGGAGAACCCGAACAAGGCCGGCAAGAACATCGACGTGATCACGACGACGTCGTTCTCCGACGCGACGTCGCCCGCGGCGGTCCAGGACTTCATCTCCGCCCTGATCGCCCGCGACACCGCCAACCGCCTCCGGCCGCAGCCGGTGTCGACGCTGCTGACCAAGCTCGACTCGGCGTCGTACAGCTTCACCACGCTATACGGGATGCACGGTATTGACGACAACCCGAAGCTCGTGCCGTTCGCGAAGATCCAGAACTTCGGCAAGGCATGCAGCGCGAACTCCGACTGCGGCGGGCCCGGCAACCTTTGCGTTGCAGCCGGCACCGGCGGGAAGAAGTGCACGGCGGCCTGCGCTGACTCCACGGGCTGCGGCACCGGCTATACGTGCAAGGCGGTCGCGAGCGCCTCGAGCAGCACGATCTACGGTAGGGCCTGCGCGAAGACGAACTGAGCCGGCGCCTGAGCTACGATGATCCCCGTGAGCAATCGCCGCGGGGATTCTTCGTCATGAAAGACACGCTCGTGATGATCATGGCGGGCGGCAAAGGCTCGCGCCTCGGCCCGCTCACGATCCACCGATCGAAGCCGGGCGTGCCGTTCGCCGGTCGCTACCGGATCATCGACTTCGTCCTGTCGAACTTCATCAACTCCGGGTACCGCAAGATCTACGTGCTGACGCAGTACATGTCGTCGAGCCTGATCAAGCACCTGTCGCGCAACTGGCGGCTCAGCGGGTTCGGCGAGTACATCGAGGTCGTCCCCGCGCAGATGCGGCTCGGCGAGTTCTGGTACCGCGGCACCGCCGACGCCGTGTACCAGAACCTCAACCTCGTGCGCGATGCGCGCGCGAACCACGTCGCCGTGTTCGGCGGCGATCACGTCTACAAGTTCGACGTCAGCCAGATGGAGGCCGCGCACCGCGATCTCAACTCGGATCTCACCGTCGCCGCGTTCCCCGTCCCCGTCGGCGAGGCGAGCGGCTTCGGCATCATCGACGTCGATGATCGCGGCCGGATCGTCGGCTTCATCGAGAAGCCGAAGCACCCGCCCGAGATGCCCGGTCGGCCGGGGTGGTCGCTGGTCTCGATGGGTAACTACATCTTCAAGCGCGAGGTCCTCGAGCGCGTCCTCGTCGCCACCGGGGGCCAGCCGGGCTCGCGGCACGACTTCGGCCGCGACATCATCCCCGGTCTCGTCGCCGAGGGTGCGCGCGTCCACGTCTACGACTTCAACCAGAACAAGATCCCCGGCGAGCCCGAGGGCCAGGCTCCGTACTGGCGCGACGTCGGCACGATCGACAGCTACTTCACGTCGAACATGGAGCTCCGCGCCCGCGTCCCAGCGCTCGACCTCTACAACCGCTCGTGGCGGATCCGCAGCGCGCAACGCGACTATCCGCCCGCGCGGTTCGTGCGCGCCGGCGAGGGCTTCGGGGCCGCCGAGGTCGACGACAGCCTGATCTGCGAGGGCTCGATCATCTCCTCGGCGTCGGTGCGCGAGGTCGTGCTGTCATACGACTGCTTCGTCCACGCAGGCGCCGAGATCGTCGACTCGGTCATCCTCAGCGGCTGTGATATCGGCGCCGGCGCGAAGCTCAAGCGCGTGCTGCTCGACAAGAACTGCAAGATCGAGCCGGGCTGCGTGATCGGCGAGGATCCCGCGGCGGATCGCGAGCGGTTCCCGTTCGTCACCGAGTCCGGCATCGTCGTCGTGCCCAAGGGCACGCTCGTCCCCGCGAAGGGACCGATCGTGCTCGCGAACGACGTCGCGGAGCTGATGGGCAACGAGCCCGAGCTCCTCGCGCAGCTGCGCCCCGGCACGTTCGTGGTGTCGGGGCAGACGCGCCACAGCTACGAATCCGCCGGCCCGCGGTTCAAGAAGTACGCGGTCACGCCCGAAGTCGCGTGAGGGTCCTCCACGTCGCCAGCGAGGTCGCGCCGTTCGCGCAGTCCGGCGGGCTCGCGGACGTCCTCGCCGGTCTCCCGGTGGCGCAGGCCACCATCCAGGGGACGAGCGTCGCGGTGCTCGTCCCGATGTATCGCGGCGTGCCCGAGCGCCTGACCTCGGCTGGGATCGCGCTCGCGCCGGGCAACGAGCTGTCGATCACCGTCGGGCCGCACACCTTCGCGGCCACGCTGCGGCGCGCGACGATCAACCGGGTCGAGCATGGCTTCCTCGACTGCCCCGCCCTCTACGATCGCCCGGGGGGACTGTACGGGCCCGGCGGCGCCGGCGAGTGGCACGACAACCACGTGCGGTTCGGGGTGCTCGGGAAGGCCGCGCTCGAGGCGGGCGAGCTCCTGCTCGGCGCGCGGGCCGACGTGCTGCACGTCCACGACTGGCAAGGCAGCCCCGCGGCGATCTACGCGCGCCTCGCCGAGGCGCCGACGACGATCGTCACGACGATCCACAACCTCGCGTACCGCGGCATCTTCCCCAAGCACGTGATGACCGAGCTCGGGATCCCGTGGTCGGTGTTCACGTCGCAGCTCGTCGAGTTCTGGGATCAGCTCAGCTTCCTCAAGGGTGCACTCGCGATGTCGGACGCGGTGACGACCGTCAGCCCGAGCTACGCGCGGGAGATCCTGACGCCGTCATTCGGAGAGGGGCTCGACGGCTTCCTGGTCCATGACGTCAAGCGCCTCGTCGGTATCGTCAACGGCATCGACACGCACACCTGGGATCCGGCGACGGACGCTGCCCTCCCCGCGCGGTTCTCCGCCGGAGCGCTCGAGGGCAAGGCGGCGTGCCGGCGCGCGCTCGCGCTCGAGATCGGGATGCAGCTGCCCGACGACGAGCCGGTGATCGGCGTGGTCGCCCGGATGACGGGACAGAAGGGACTCGATCTCGTCGCAGACGTCGCGCCCGAGTTGCACCGCCTCGGCGCGTCGCTGGTGGTGCTCGGTGCAGGCGAGCACGACATCGAGGACCGGTTCACCTACCTCGCGACGGCGTTCGCCGAGCACGTGTTCGCGCGGATCGGCTTCGACGTCGGCCTCGCGCGGAGGATCTTCGCGGCCAGCGATCTGTTCGTGATGCCGTCACGGTTCGAGCCGTGCGGTCTCGGTCAGCTCTACGCGATGCGCTACGGCGCGATCCCGATCGTGCATGCCGTCGGCGGGCTACGCGACACCGTGATCGATCCGGGTGATCGCGAGCTCGCGCGCGGTCATGGCACCGGCATCACGTTCGAGGCCGCGACCGCGACCGCGCTGCTCGCCGCGATCGAGCGCGGTATCGCGCTGTACCGGGATCGTGCCGCATTCGCCGCGCTGCGCGGTTCTGTGATGTCTCGCGACTCGTCATGGACGGCGTCCGCGCGCGACTACGTGCAGCTCTACGCATCCGTGCGCGTGTGACGCGTTCCGCTCCAGGTGGCTCCGACGGTGTCGCACGCGTGACGCGGCCGGCTCTGCACCGTGGCGAAACCGCGGTTCTCGGGCGAAAGGGCCCAACTGACGTCCGGCCTCCGGACGGCTCCGTCCGCCCCACGGACGTGCCCGTCCGGTGCGCGGACGCACAGTCCAGACTACGTGGTTCTACGGAGCCCGGGCGCCAGCGCACAGTCCGAGGAACGGACATCTGACGCGGTGCTCCGAGGAAATCCTGGCTTGTGGGAGGGCCTGTCGATAACCCCCGAGATCGGTCGAGTTGTTCACACCCCAAACGGGGTCTAACCCCCCGAATCACAAGGTCACCTGCTGAGCAGCGGATCACGTGTGAACAACCTGTGATCCCGGTGTGGCAGTGGGTGCCGGGAGCGACGCCGGGTCAACTACTTACATAGCATGTCGCGACAGGTCTGGCATTTGCCTACATCACGCCCGGCGCCTCCATCCGGAGGCCAACGAAGCGCAATCAGTGCGCTGCCGAGCCGGATTCTGCGCTGCCCGATCCGGGGCCGGAACCGGCAGCGGACCCCGACTTGATCTCGAGGCAGGCCTCGCGGTCCTTGAGCTCGCACGCGCGGCTCACGAGCTTCTTGCCTCGCTCGGGATCGGGATCGACGCCCTTGCCGTACACGAGCATCACGCCGAGCACACGGCACGCCACCGCATCGTCCGCACGACAGCCGCGATCGAGCCACACCGTGGCGGCGCTGCTGCTCGTGGGCAGCCCCTTGCCCTGGAGGTAGGCGATGCCCATCTGGCGACACGACGTCGGATCGCCGTCGTCGCAGCCTCGCTTGTAGTGGGCGATCATCTGCTTGAAGTGGACCTCCGCGGTGCTCATCGCATCGCCCATCCCGGCGCGCAGCGCATCGAGGTCACCGGCGTTGGTGCACGCATACGGCGCGCGATGCACGCACGCGGCGTCGAGCAGCTTCGCGGCGCGCTCGAGATCCGGGGGGACGCCGCGTCCGTCCCGGAACATGAGGCCGAGGTTTCTGCACGCGAGGTGGTATCCGGCATCGCACGTGCGCTGATAGACCTCGATCGCCTTCGCGGGATCCTTGGCGACGCCGAGGCCCTCGGTCAGCGCGAGCGCGACCTGGTTACACGCGGCGAGGTTGCCGCCATTGCACGCCTGCCCGAACAGCGCGGCCGCCTTGCCCGGATCCTTCGCGACGCCGACGCCCTCGGTGTACATGACCGCGAGGCTGCGGCACGCCTCCAGATCACCGGCGACGCACTTCGCATCGAACTGCGCCGCGACCGCCTCCGATGGCTTCGCCGATCCGGAACCCGCTGCGACCGCCGAGCCCGCGGTCGGCTCGTCCGCCGGTGCGCGCTTCTTCTTGCCGCATCCGATCGCGATCACACTCACGGCGAGGATCGCGGTCATGCGGCGCATCGGCGGCCTTGGTATCACAGGTCGAGCACCGCGGTTCGCACGAACCCGAACACGCGATCGGAGTGCGCACGCGGGCTGCTCGGTAGCTGCGCGTAGGCGACGAGCATCGCGAGCGCGATCGTTGCGGCGATCACCAGGGGCCGCCAGCCTGCGACCCGCGCGATCGTCCAGCCGAGGAGCACGGCGACGAGCGCGAGGTACGGCACCGCGCCGATCCAGCCGAGCGCGCTTCCGACGTTGGGCGCGACGAGCCCGTCACCGAGCATGCGGAAGGTGACCTCGACCAGCGGATTCTTCAGGCTGTCAGGCCAGTACGGGAACGTGAGGTTGGCGAGCGTGTAGATCGCGACCCCGGTCACGATCGTGCCCGCGGCGATGCCGAGCACGAGCGGCCTGCCCTTCCACGCCTGCAGCTGCGCCGCGATCGCCGGCAACAGGAATGGCAGCATCGCCGTGATGTAGCGCGGTCCGACTCCCCAGCCTCCGCGCCAGAAGTTGATCGACGACACGAACAGAATGTAGATGACCGCGACGGCGATCCCGACCGCCGCCAGGCCGCGCTCGGTCCGCGCGAGCACCACCGAGCCGGGGATCGCGATCAACAGCCACGGAGCGAGGAACACGAGCCCGTTGTCGGGCCGGATCATCGAGCCGTGGAACGCCTCCCAGCGCAGTGCGGTGATCCCGAGGAAGCCCTGCTGATGGAACTGCGCGAACGTCGTCGATGCGTCATAGCCGGTCCGCCACGGGCTGCCGAAACACGCCGCGTGATACGCGAGCAGGATCGCGATAGGGATCGCCGCCGCGACCGCGGCGACGCCGACCGCGCGCGCCAGCTCCTGCCGGGTCATCGTCCGCCACATCCGCGCGACCACGTAGACCGCGACCGGCACGGCGGCGAACACGGCCTGGTAGTCGACCAGCGGCGCCGCCCCGGCGAGCGCGCCGGCGACCGCCATCGCGCGCAGCCCGCGCCGGCGCTCCGCGACGTCGACCGCGAGGATCCACGCGCTCCCCACGCACACCGCGCCGAGCTGATGCGAATAGAACAGGATCGAGTAGGTCATCGCCATCGACCCCAGCGCGTACGCGACGAGCACGAGCCGGCGGACCGCCGGATCTGGCGCGAACCGCGCGAGGAAGCCCCACAGCAGCCACAGAAACCCGAGCATCGGGAGGATCCCGGCCACCAGCCGGCAGATCCACAGCGAGACCGCCAGGCTCGGCTCGGTGACCAGCCGGACCGCCGCGTACGCCGGGACGGCGAGCATCGACGAGCCCGGAGCCTTGTTCGAGTACTGGTGCCCGCCGGCAGGCGAGACGTCGGCGGTCGCGCCCCAGCGGGCGACCCC
>Ga0102851_10000364_pt1 | contig 22265 bp, 36 predicted proteins | sample Mud3Dept3metaG_FD_79558 | JGI IMG/M metagenome (GOLD analysis project Ga0102851, IMG submission 79558) | Freshwater wetland microbial communities from Ohio, USA, analyzing the effect of biotic and abiotic controls - Mud 3 Core 4 Depth 3... | ecosystem: Environmental > Aquatic > Freshwater >... | reverse complement strand
GTTCTATATCCTAGTGGAACTTCGGGTTGTATCTGGTTTCTAGGTGAAGATGCTAACGACACAAACTACTACTCCGTCCAATACAATGGTACGGGTAAGATACGTATTGTAGTCAACGGAGCGACATCAGCTGACCTTACGGTATCGGCTACTGCTTGGGTACTCCTACGTCTGAAGCGAGTAGGTACTACACTTACGCTGACGAACATAAGTGCTACCGTTCCCTCGGATGTAACGACTACAGCAACGGCGACAGGTGTACCCAAGTTAGCCATAGGTCGTTACATGGGGGCTACTCCAGGGAGCACGGTTACCTCGTCTAAGGTAGCTGGACACATGCTTCATAGCGACGACATGACCGCAGCCGAGGACACTAGAGAGGTTCTAGCCTACAAAAGTATCCTGCGACATAGGAGCATAGAGCTATGAGTCGTCGCTACGGCGTAAGCATAGAGTACGGAGGAACCCCCAGCGACTGGGACGAGTTCTTTGATACCATGAAAGCTTGTGGTAGAGACTTCATTGTTCGAACTCTATCCTCGGTTACTGAAGCTGAGCTTGATTCCGCCAAGGCTGCTATGGTAGACCACGTGTTCGTGTGGCGGTTGTACCCTACAAGAGCGGCTGCAGGATGGGCTGCAGGAGACGCTGACGCTACTGCGGCTATGGCCGCATTAACTGCCTTGGGTATTTCTACTTTGTGTCCTGTGTACTTTGCCATAGAATTCGACGCCACTGCCGCATCCGTAGCACAATACTGTTATGGTTACGGAGAACATATAGGTACCTGGTCTCGAATAGGTGTTCTATGTCCTTGGACACCTCTAGAGTGGCTCAACACCTGGGCTACAGGCATGTACGCGGCCCAAATTCTAGAGTGGCAATACGGTCATGGATACCATGTAGACTGCAACTTAATTCAGACACAGTCAGAGTACGCTCTTGGTGGACTTACCTGTCGTAAGTGGGAGTCACTTACTACAGGATTCGGACAGTACAGAGAAGATGCTGGAATAGAGCCTGCAGCTCCTGGCACTATCTTGCTCCCTACTTACACCGCTACCCAGCCCTACGGCGGGGTAATTCGTTGGGGATACAAGGACGAAGAGCTTGCCTTGGTCATCAAGGATGAGGACGGTAAGGCTGTGGAGTATCGAGGAACTGTAACTGCTCGAGAGGGAGGAAAGGCTCCTAGAGTCATCTGTGAAGACCCATCAGCTCAATGGGACAAAATATCCTGTGAGTGGCAGCTGAACAACACCACAGTAGGTATGGCTATCCGAAGCATGATAGAGAATCCCTCTGGAATGTGTCCTACAGGAATCATATGTCATGTGGAAGAGCCAAGCATTCTTCAGTCCATTCCTGTGTGGCCTACACTTAGTTACGGAGCTCAAGGGCTGTACGTAGAACGTGCTCAATTCCTTCTCAACGCTCACGGAGCTTCTCTGGATATTACCGCTATCTTTGACACCGCGACGCTTACTGCTGTGCAGTCCTTTCAGACTGCTCATGGCCTCCATGAAAGCGGAGTAGTCGACCAAGAGACTTGGCAAGCCCTGGCAGCTGGAACCTACGGCGGTCCTCTAGTTCTACACAGCTGGTCAGGTATGGGGAAGTCTATTAGAACCGTTCTCGACGAGTTCTGTGAGATAACAGGGTGTCAGTGGACTCTAATAAGCATCGAAGGAGTCTGGCACTTCTACTTCGGTCATCAAGCAAACTGGCCCGCGTGGGACGCACTACGCGACGACGTGGAGGAAGACACTCCTGGGACAGAACGCAGGTTACTGACTCCTGAGGGAGAAATAGCCTTGCAGCAAGATAGTTCCATGTATGTTAACCGGGTATACTACTCCAGAACTACTACGCCTACACCTCGTCCTGAGGGAGTGTTCTATTGGGATGAAGTGTGGTGTGAAGACGAAACTAAGTGGCATAACTTCGGAAACGGAGTAGTCATTAGTGCTGGGGAGAAGACTCCCTACGAGGGAACAAAGAGTATCAAGTTTACCAAGTCTTACACCATGTCAACTACTGTGACAAGTATACCAGATCATATAGACTTGGGCTACATAGCTGTGCCTGCGGTCCTTTGTAATATGTCCTCTTGGTACTGGGGTTACTTGTGGGCCTGGGTGAGGTATCGAGTAACGACCGATCAAGGAATCGCAGCCATTCCTCGTAGCGTTGCGTGGCTCGGTTTAGCACTTCATACAGGAGCATATCCAGGTCCGGACATTGCCGCGGTCTCTAGTGCTTGTGCCTTCTTAAACCCCAACCAAATTATGGGAACTGGTTGGACTCCAACTAAGTGGGAGATGTATAGCAAGACTAGACAGACAGAGAACGAGGCAGGAGATACCTTGTTTGATCCAGCCAATGTACACTGGATCCATCTGCGAGCTATGTTGTACGATCCCGCAGGAGCCGTAGTACTCACTGAAGGGCATACATGGACTTTGGAAGTTTGGTTCGAGTCTCTACAGCCTCTAGGATCTACCGCAGCAAACTCCGCGGACGCTATAAGTCAATCCTTTGTAGAGACTCAGGCAGTGTCGGAAGGTAGAGAGCAGCCCATCTCGATGGCCATCCAAGACAAGAGTCTGCCTTACCAAGACGCAGATACCATCGCTATGCTTACCCTGGCGATAAATAACCGGACTCGAACTAATGTACCTGACTTACAAGTTCGTGGGATAGTTAACCCACCTACACTGTCCAGGTTCCCGGTACAACTGACTTCTGTCGGTGTAACGGACATTAGTTTAGGCCCTATGACCATAACTCATAAGCCTGGCGAACAAGTCACCGAGTTCGAGTTGGGAGACAAACAACTTGACGAGGCTCAGGCTGACATGGCTATTAGAAGATCCATTGATCGCCTACGAGCACAGAGCTGAGAGGAGGTGAGGCCATGAGAAGAATATGGAAACTTCTCCTCACTTTCTCCTTCGGAGAGATAATCTGGAGGTGGGTAAATAAGGAACCTAGATGGGTACTAACTGAAATTCCGAGAGCGAGGCCTAGACCGAGATGACTCCATCAGACTTTACCGTAGGCAGTCTTGAAATAATGCTCACTCGTATTCTTGACGAATTCGAGAAGCGGATAGATATTCAGTTCAAGGCCCAAGAGAAGTCCATTAACGCTGCCTTGACGGCTACTGATAAGGCCCTCACCAAAGCCGAGACTGCCATAGAAAAGCGTCTGGAAGGTATGAACGAGTTTCGTAACGCTCTTAGCGACCAGACTAAGCACTTCGTTACTCGAGCCGAACTAGAGAAGGTCGAATCTAACATCGACCTACGTCTGGATAACATAGCCCAGGACGTAGACGAAATTAAGTCCAAGGGCGATACAGACACAGGACGTAAGATGGGTATCGCCTCTATTGTCGGCCTTATCGGATATTTTGTGGGCCCCATTATAGGTGCATTGATTGCCCTATTTACCTAAGGGGAAAACGAAGAGAAAGGAGCTAACTGTGACTAAGGCGGACAAACACCGAGAAGCCTGGTACAAGATGCGAGGCTTCCCCTACATGTGGGGCTATGAGAGTAACCCCGCAGGAGTACCCGATCCAGTCTTCGATGTTGGAGATCCTGTTGGTAGCGATCCAAGAAAGGGGGATTGCTCCGGAGACGTCTGGGCGGCTCTCAGGTACGCAGAAGCCTACCTCAACGGACGTCCTATCACCAAAGGCGACAGACGAACTGCAAGAGGGTGGGCAGCCATAGCGACTCCCATTGATCAACCTTCCAAGCCAGGAGATATGGGGTTCTTAGGTAGTCCTGAGTACCACATGTTCGCTTATCTTGGCAACGGCGAAGTTGGAGAGATGGGATACAACCACGAAGCTCGAATCACTACCGTCGCTGTAGAGAACGCTCGTCCTGGAATTCATTGGGGACGAGTAAACCTTGATCTGGGAGAGCTTAGCTCGGAGCCTATCCTAGTAACCCATCGAGCACTCTGGCAGGGATGTAGAGGCATAGAGGTGCAGCTCCTTCAGAACCTGTTGAACAAGGCAGGATGGCAACCTCCACTTATCCCCGACGGAGTCTTCGGACGAACCACTCGCAAGGCGGTGGTTTGGCTACAGCTCAAGAGCGGGTTGCAAGGCTTGGGCGTCGTAGGACCTAAGACATGGGCTATTCTGGACGAGCTCGAATAAGGAGGTGAATCAAAGTGACAGCACTGGCACAAAACACCTTGTTCACTCAGTTCGTAGTCATCCTAGGAATGATAATCCTAGATGTAATAGGAGCAGTCAGTCTAGGCCTGAAGACGAATAACTTCGAGTGGAAGAAGCTACTGGACTTTCTTAAGTCTCAGGTAGCTGCATCTGTCCTTGTGTGGGCATTCTTAGCCGCGATTGGTTGGGGTGCAGATCGACTAGGGGTCGTGGATGGAACTCTCATTGGCTTGACCGTTATGGTTGATGCCGTGTACGCTTTCATCGTAGCACGACTATCCGCATCCATTTGGGACAAACTGACTAAGCTTGGTCTCATTGGAGCAGTTGTTGGAGGAACTACGACTGCAGGAGCATCTGTATTCCACGTTGCTTCTGACGTGGTCGACAAACTATTTACGAAGACTCCAGCAGATCCTGTTCCTGTTCCTGATCCTGTGGAAGACATTCCTACGTAGTCTCTACTAGGGCTCTTGGGCGGGAGCTCTATAGAGAAAGAGAGGGCGACTGTTGGCTCCGCAGTCGCCCTCTCGACTTGTTCATACCTCGCGAGTTAGGTACACTTGACCTACGCGAGTGAACACCCTGAGAGGAGTCTGTACAGACCTAAGGGTGTACAGCAACCCTTGCATGATCTGATTCATCTCCTTCCCATCGACTTCCACCAGTTGAGTAGTCTCTCCTGAAGCCAGGAAGTCGTCTACTATCTCTCTGTAGAGTCCTCGACGAACTCGTTCAGGTACGCCCTGCACTGTCGTCAGCTTGTATCCTTTGTCTTCCATGCTATTCTTTCACCTCCTTGTAGATCACTTTCCTTCCCTTGAACCTGCGCTCCATTACTGCAGCGACATAGCCCAGCATCCATAGGGAAGCCGCGACATCAACCGTCTGCTTCTTGGTCTCCTCGTCCATAGCCATATCTTCGAAGGCTTCCTTCGCAACTGTCTTACCAGCATTAACTAGTAAGGACAGATCGAGAATTGGAACCTTTGTCAGAAGGCTTAGGCTCTGGTAGCCCTCTTTGGCGTAGACACCTAAAGTCGCACCAGCTACTATCGGAAGCCCCAAAGAGACCACACTCTTGACTTTCCGGGCTACCTTCTCTCTAGGGACTCTTTGCAATCTCCACATAGCAGGTTGAGCTCCTTTCTTCCGCTATACACGGATACTCCACACTTCGGGCAGGCCCACTTCTTTGGCCCTCCACCCTTGCCCCGACTGCCAGGGCCATCGGCGCCAGTAAGAACTGTCACCTTTGTTCCTGTGCCATCAACAGCCATTCCGGGAAACGCCTTTGTGACGTCTTTGCGGACGAGCTTGAAAGCGTCCCAGTTGGGGTGAAGCGACACCATTGCTTCCCGACTCTTGTCTCCCCAGGTAGTTAGAGAGAAGCCCATTACGGGATGCTTGGTAACTATCAGTCCCGCCTTCTCTGCTGCTTCCTGGAAAGCCTTTGTGTGATACCCGTTGGCACTGCAGTCTCGGATATCGTCTTCGTGGTTCTTCACATGTACCATCTCGTGGACAAGAGTGCCGTAGGGATCGTTGAGCAGTGCCTCTGCTACGATGTTCACCTCTACATAGGTATCCTTGACCTCGAGCTTCTTGGAAGTGGTTGCTCCGAGGCCCTCTACCTCATCCACTTCAACCTCAGTTCTGTCCCAACCGAGGTATCTTGTCCATCCGAGGGTACTCTTCCACGCGCCAGAAGTTTGGATGGTTACAACTACTGGCTTCTGCAGGGCGCCTTCAAACAACTCCTTGTTGAAGTGTGCATACGCCCTCTCCAGCTCGGCAACAGCTGGCTGAATGCTTCCCTCTGCCATGTGCCCTCCTTCGAGGTCGTTTTAAGTGTACACTAATATTATAGCTTAGACTTAGCGGATTCATCAACGTTCTTTTTGGTTTCCCTATTGAAGGATTGTAGCTCTCCATGTTATAATAATCATGTAAGCTACAACGCGACATGAGGGGAGAGCATATGGCGGATAGCGAACGAATGTATACCGTGGAAGAAGCAGCTACGGAACTCGGTATACATAAAATGACTCTGTATACTCAAGTCCGTAAGGGCTTGTTCAAGGGCGCAGTTAACGTTGAGAAGGACGCTAGCTTGCGCCCTAAGTGGAGAATTCCAGAGACAGCACTTCATCGAGGAAAGGTTCAACAAGAACGTCGGACTGCAGTCAAGGAGAAGCGGGCTCCAGAAGAGTTCTTGATGCCTGACTCGGATACTAAGGTCAAGATCATCCGAATGATCCGAGAGAGGTTCCCTGTAGACCCTAGAGACAAGGAAGCTCGGTACGGCAAGCATAACATCGTCATGTTCAGTTCCGAACTAACCCATGGACCGGATTTCGCCTACTTAGGTGCCACAGCAAGGGAAGCGGCATATGTAGTTGAAATCGATCATCTAGGCGAAATACATGACATCCACATGCTGAATAAGCACCCCCTTCACCCTGTGGCTTCCGAGGCAGCAATGCTAGCTTGGAAGAAAGAAGCCACAAAATGGCAGGACCATTATGAAAGACTGGCTAGGAGAGTTATGTCAATCCTACCTAGAGAAGATCCTACAAGGTTACAACTTGAGGAGAATTTGCAACATCTCATAACCAGAAGAGCTCAGATCCGAATGCTCAACGAAGTGATTCTGGAAGTAGTGCAGTGTTAATGTACAACTTCGCAGACAAACATGCTACAACTTCGAACCTTGTATTCCCTTGGGGACTGCTATATAATTGTGATAGCCATAATATTGGCTCTCCCCTCTGTTATGGCTATGGAGCAGGTACTCTACTGACACCCCCGGAGTACCTGCTCCACTTCATAACCAGGAGCTAGGAGAGGAGCTTTTATGGAGAAGTACGCTCGAGAGTTTCTTGGAAGGCGAGAGTACATCGAAGCCTTACAGGGAACGATCACCAAGTGGGAAAAGATCGCAGTCGCATCGAAGACCAAGGTCCTCCACAATGTCACTCGTCTAATGAATACACCGTGCTCCCTTTGTGGACTACATTACGAGTTCGAGGACGAAGTATGGGATAGAAAGGAATACGTCTATCCCACTGCCTGTGACTTCTGTGTTCTAGGAGAAGCAACCGACCGAGAGCGCAGCTTTTGTCATCCGTACTACTCGAAGTTCGACGCTGCTCTAGAAGACTTGGAAGCTCTCTTGGATGGTGACGAGAATCCCACTTCGGAACAGTACTATCAGATCATGCACAAGAACGCTAGCGCCCTAGTTGGACTACTCAAGCGGTACCTGACTATGGCTAAGAAGGTCTCCAATGGATCCAACTAAGTCCATATTCAAGAGCGGCGAGCCTTGGGTCTACTGCCCCAAGTGTGGAATGGTAGTCATTCGTGAGACCGATACCAATAAGCTTCGCTGTCTTCGCTGTAAGGAGTACGTAGAGGATCCTAAGAAGCCTAAGGCCGATAGGGGTCCTAAAGGTATTCCTTCCGTAGGAGAGTGGAATCAAGCAGCCCTGAAAGATCAGGAGCCTGAAGAGGAGCAGGAGCAATGAAGACCATTTGGAAGTACCCTGTGCCTCTTGAGGTTGAGTTCTGGATTGATATGCCCTCAGATGCTCAGGTGCTACATCTTGGTATGCAACGTCGAAATCCTTACCTCTGGGTCCTAGTCGAACCCGAAAACCCTCTGGAGACAGTGGCCTTCATGATTACTGGTACGGGTCACGACGTTCCAGAAGGAGACTACATCGGCACTTTCATGACGAGCGACGATATGTTCGTCTGGCACCTATTTCAGAGGTCCAAAGAGTGATACTCATCACACTCAGACTGGAGAGCTGTTCGTCTTATCTCGAGGCCTTGCGTCGAATAGTGGAGACAGCAGGTGAAGTGCTAGCGGTCTGTGCTACTTGGACGGCAATAGAGTACTCGAGTGACTTTCGGTATTTCCCTTATGAGAAGTGTCTCGACGCTGGAGCGATATCAAGGAGACGCGAATGGGTGGACTGACTGACCCCGAGAGGCCTTCACTGCTTCCTAACACCCGCGAGCGGCATCAGGTGTCTACTGAAGAGTACCTTAAGATGACCGCTGCAGTAAGCGGCTTGGATCATGGAGAGCTTGTTCGTGTACTCGCCGCTATACGATGGGAACTCACGGTGGTCTCAGGAGAACGAGACACTCTCAAGGAACAAGCTGTTGCCCTTCTACACGACGTCGAGGGCTTAGAAGCTAAGGCTGATACATACAAAGCCCACAACATCTGGCAGGGTCGAGTACTACAGAAGATTCGTACCGCTTTGAAAAATCCTTTTTTGAACCCTGTAGACTTGGAAGTCCTCTTCCTCGAAATGCAAGAGGAGGAACCAGAGCTAGTTGGAATACGAGTTCTGGAGAAGCCCCAGAATCGATGTTCTCTGTGTGGTAACTGGAGTCACAAGAACGAGAAGTGTTCCCTACACTACTTGAAGGACGAGTGTCATGACTACGCACAACCGAGTCAGCTAGTCAACTGGGAAGGGAGCGAAAATGGTTGAGGGGTGGAGCTTCGAAGAATGTAAGGGTAGATGGATACGTCTGAGTAAGCTCTTCGAGACGGATCCAGCAGCCCTTACCGAAGTGTTTGGGGCAGCAGCTATGGACGCCATTCAGTTGCTGAACATAATCGAAGAGCAGACCAGGAACATAGCTGGTCTACGTCGTGTAGCCAAGATCACCTCCGATATGGCTATGGCAGTTAAGACTCAAGCCGAGTCAGCTATGGCTGAGATCGCCCAGCTAACACTGCCGCCACTGCCAGGTGGAGGTGAGTGATGGGACAACTGCGTCTCTTGTGGCTTAAGTTCCTCCGCGAGATATACGAACGGGATCTCGAGTACCATCTGAAGATGGCCGAGATCTACGAGGAGCGAACTTACAACGCCATGAGAGAATGGGGGCCCGCAGGCAGTCGTAAGAAGCAAGAGTTCTACGACAAGATGCGAGACGAAGAAGACCTGGCAGCCAACGACGAAGCTCGTATCAACCGCATCGACCGGGAGATCGATATAGAGATATCCCACGGACGACGCAGGCCTCGTGATAGAGACTATGAGGATCGTCCTCCTCTGAGCCTAAGAGGAGATCGACTGACGAGACCTCCTGCAGACTCAGACGACTTTGATTGGCCCGCATTCGACGATAGGGGGTAAGCGTGCGGAAACACATCATTAGATTCCAGTTCGTTTGCATGGGAATGCTAATCGGCTTTGGGGTCAGCCTTAAACTTTGGGGAGCACTTTTTGCTTTCCTTCTCTGGGCCATACTCATTATCTTCGACGCTTTCTATCTCTTGCCCCAGGAGAAGAAAGATAGCCGTATCAAGAAACCCGAAGATGCTATGGATCGACTGTATCCCAAGTACAGTGACAACAATCGACCAGTCAGATACGTTTCTCCATTGCTTACAAGCACCGACGAAGAAATCGTTACTAGAAGGAGGAGCCATGTTCGGTAAGTCTAAACCTTGTAAGAAGTGCCCGGATCTCGTCAAAGGAAAGTGCGTTCACAACTACATCATGCCGAAGACGGGCTACTGCAAGAAGTCTCCACTACACCCAAAGGCTCCTGTCATTCTGTAACAAGGAGGTCGAATGTTCATAGTAGGCTGCGGAGCCATAGTGGCTATCGTGCTGTGTGCCTTGGGATGGACACGAACGAGTCCCACGATGACCTTCTTCGGTGGAATGGTCATGGGGCTTACCTTTCTGTTCGCGTATGTCGTATACAACTGGACTAGAATCAACCGAAGTCGACTAGAGACACAAGAAGAACGTCCTAGAAAGGATAGGGATGAAAGCGACTCCCGAGGAACTTCTTCGAGAGGCGGTTGGCCTGATCGTTAGGGAATGTTGTAGGTCGTCTTGCGGATATGCGATTCGTATGACAGCCGACTACAAGTGTCCTATACCAAGAGAGCAATGTCGGATTAGAGCCTTTCTAGACAGGGTAAGTGAGGGTCCTAGCTTTTGATCCTGGAGTAACAACTGGGTGGGCCTTCTTCGATGGCCCAGAGCTCGTCGTCTGCGGTGAGGCAAAATGGGACGAGGTAGCTAACGTAATCGAGACCAACGAGGCCGACGTCATCGTATACGAGTCCTGGAGACTATATCCATGGAAGAAGAACCAAGCAGTATGGGATGAGTTCCCTGCCGTACAGGTAATAGGAATCATCAAGGAGTTCGCACGTCGACTTGGTATACCCATTGTAGAACAGGCCGCATCGGTGAAGCAGGTAATGACCGATAACCATCTCAGGAAGTGCGGTCTCTGGGTGAAAGGTAGCACCCACATGCGGGACGCTATTCGCCACGCAGCCTTCTACTACGTGACCACTACAAGGGAGACTCTATGATAGCCGGATGGATGGACCCGTCTATAGTCTTCGATCCGCATCGTAAGGGTCTATGGATAGAACTAAAGGACGAGTTTGACAGGGTGACTAGACGCAAGTACTTCCGGCTAGGTCCAATAGAGAAGGAAGAACGCAAAGTACATCGAACCAATACCACTGAGATTATGTGGCTGTTCAAATTCCCTCGAAAAGGGGAATTTCGACTCTATGCACGTGCTAACGTTTGGACGCATAGAGTCGGAGGCCAAAACGCGGGTCACGAAATTAATCTTGACCGAAGTCTATGGGTGACGACTGAGGATCGCATCCACATAGCTGCTGGAAGTTTGAACTTCGACATATATGCACCCGAACCGAAGCCTGCTCCTTGGTGGCAGTTTTGGAAGAAGTAACGAAGGGAGTCCAATGTACACTAAAAGGCACAAGTGGTTCCGTTCTCAGCGCGGTGTCTGGCACCTATTTCGCGACCACTGGCGCGACGAACTTAACGCCAAGTGCGGCGTTTACGTTCTCAATGTTCCCTTCAAGACCGAGTTCTTCGAGGGATTAATTCCTTGGGGAGACATGTGCTCCAGATGCTCAGCTAAGTCTGACGAACGTGGCTAGAGTATTCCTAGACGGCAGCAGGCTAGTTTTCCACCCTGACTCTCTGGAAGATCGCATCGAAGCTGAGAACTGTGGTGGTGCTCGTAGAGGCGGGGGTTCTTACTCGTTCCCTCCAGAGCCGACGTTAGTCTACCGATGGAGGAAGCAGCTCCCAGTACTCCACGAAGACGACGCTGTGACTCTCTTCTTGATGAAGGACCTCAGTATCACTGGTGACGCCGCGAAGATGCGCGAGGCCTTAGACGCAGAAGGCTGCACTCTACTGACTCCTATACAACGGGCTGACGTCGTGTTCATGAAGCACTTCAAACGAGCTCTAGACCTCAATCCTACAGGTACAGGTAAGACAGTCGAGTCTATGACTGCCGTAGACGAGATGAATGCTTACCCTTGTCTTATTGTCTGTAAACAGGGTAAGCAGTACGAGATGTCTACGGAAGCGTATAATTGGCTTCCATTTCACCCTGTGGCAGTGGTAACAGGAACTCCGAAGCAGCGGCATGCCGCGTTGTCGCAGATGGCCGACACCGTAATTGTGAACCACGATATGCTACGTGTCGGCGGACAGTACTTTCCTCATTTGGCGAATCGTCGTTGGGCTTCCTTGATACTTGACGAGGCACACCACTTCACCGGGAGAAAGGCGGCAAGGACTCGTGGAGCGCTTCTACTCGCAAAGAAGATACCCGTTGTGTTCGAGCTTACTGCTTCTGGAGGCATGCGCAATCGACCAGGAGAACTGTGGCCACTTCTCAATTCACTGGATCCAAATCGATTCACCTCGTACTGGCAATTCGTCAATCGTTTCACTGAATTCGAAACTACTCCCTCAGGGTTCCCTAAGATCGTCGGTGCTAAGAACGTCAATGTCCTCCGTTACATACTAACTCGGTACACGATCCTCCGAGACAAGAGTTTGATGCTACCCCAGCTGCCCCCACTAACGAGTCGCGTCATTCAAGTGGAGCTTGCAAAGGAACAAAAAGAGCTATATGCTTCCATGTTCAAGGAGCTTCATACCAATCTTCAAGGAATTAGCTCTCTTGATGACCTTGCCGATCCGGAAAGTCGCTACGCAACAAGCATAGGTAGTCAGCTTGTAAGGCTACGACAACTCGTCGCCGACCCACGAATTCTAGGGCTCGATGTACCTTCGGCTAAGACGGACGCTATCGTTGAGTTCTTGGAGGATATACCAGATGAGAAGGTTCTGGTGTTCTGTTGGTACAAGAAGCATACGGAGATCCTAGCCCAAGAAATAGCTAAGCGACTCGGAACTAGAACTCAGTACTACCATGGAGGCATGAATGTCGACGAACGAGACTCTGCCATTGAGAAGTGGAAAAGTGATCCTGGATGCCGAGCACTCGTGGGTACAATTGCCAGCATGGGCGAATCCCTTAACTTACAGGATAAGTGTCATCTGGTGGTTTTTGCGGACAGGCATTGGGTACCAGACGACAACCTACAAGCTCGCGACCGTCTATATCGTATGGGACAAACGTATTCAGTACTTTGTACGGAAGTGGTTGCGCCTGGCACCATCGACGATCAACTGACTGAGGTCATTAAGACTAAGGTACACATCAAGTCGGAGGTGATGGCTATTCAGGAAATGGCAAAATTGATCCTGAAGAGAGGTGACAATGGAACGTAAGAAATGGGAATATGTCAAGTCTCATGCTAAGCAGACAAATCGAGAGTCCTTTCGAGGGTACGATCATAAAGTAGATCCTCCTCTCGAGTACACAATTCATACTGTCCGCGAAGTAGGTACTAGAGGAGCTGTTGGAATTATACTCCGGGAGCCTGCTTTTTCTTCGTCTTCACTTAACGGAGTAATTGAGGAGAGGTACAAACTCATTGTAGCCGCGGTGAATGCGTATCAAGAGAAAGAAGCTCTAGCCAAGCCAGGAGACAAGCACTTTCCTGATCAGTCGGGGTCACTCGGGTATAGAGGGTCCGCGAGCGACGACATCTCGTTTTAGTCGGACAGCCAACACCCATTGAAGGAGGCTCATGGTCCATGTTATAATTATGGCTAAGCAGTTATCTGAACGGAGGAACATGATCGACATCCCAAGACATAACTTACTCCCACTTGTAATTCACCCGCCTCATAAGGTCCTGCACATCCACACCAGTGACAGGACTGCCTTCAAGCAATGCCGTCGTAAGTGGTTCTTCTCTAGTCCTCTTCAGCTCAATCTCGAGCGTGCCTGGCCTAACGACAAGCTCTGGTTGGGCAAACTCCTTCACGAAGCCCTCGCCCACTGTGTCGTATCGAATCCAACTGTTACTGGCACAATGTGGTCCTATCCTACGCCCCAGGGGGAGAAGGACATCTACCTCGGCGGTCCATTAACTGTGGACAACCTAGAAGAGGTGTTCGAGATCTGTCAGAAAGTCGCTCGAGCGAATCTAGCCCAGAAGATGAATTGGCAGGGCTTCTCTCCTGAGCAAGAGGAAGAGTTAGACGGACTACTCGAGCTAGGCTTGGCTATGTGTCACACCTACATGCTCTGGCACAAGCGCGTGGCCAAGTTCAAGGTAATCGCTAGTGAAGTACCGTTTAGTGTACCACTCTACGATTACCGCTCAGGGAACCGACTGCGAGCAACTTACGACGGCCACATCGACTTCGTGATGGATGACACAGAGGATCTTAGAGATCCCAACCTGTGGCTGGGTGAGTACAAGTCGGTAGCACAGATGCGAGACCCAGAACGTCTGCAGTTCGACGAACAGTGGACGTCATACATCTGGGCTAAGCAACAGGAGCAACGAGGGGGAGATAAGAAGGACAAGTATCTCGGTGTGGTCTACATCGAGCTTCGGAAGAAGAAGCCAAGGATTCCCGATATTGTGTACCAAGGCAAACGGGTGTCTTGTAACAAGGCAACTGACACTACACCTGATGTTTGGCTTGAGACAGTCGCTCAACTCGAAGGCTGGGAAGGTACTCTAGAAGAGCTAGAGCAGAACATCCACCGTAGAGCTGATACCGACTACATAGCCATGCTGGACAACCTATACGAGAAGGAACGTCAGGGTAAGGGCTATGTACGGATCACTTGGGTGAGACACTCTCAAGCCGAGATCGATCACGTCGGAAAGAGTATCGTGCATGAGTACTACGACATGCGTAGACCTACTCACATCGTTCCAACACCTACTTGGGATTGCACGTGGCGGTGTGACTTCAAAGAAGTGTGCTTGGCTCTCAATGACGGTGTGGACATAACCGAGTACTTGTACGGTACAGGGGAGTACGTAGAGCGCATTGGTTACTACGGGGATGTGAGAGATGAGTGACCTAAACGCATCCAGAGTAGACACGATCTTCCGAGACTGTCTATTCAGCGAAGAAGAGGATAAGGCAGACTACGTAGAAGCTATCGGAATCTTGGCTACGGTACACTTTCATCCTGGCCGGCTAGCCTCGTACGAGAAGGAGATCAAGCTACTCCTATCTGAGCTTCCTGATAGTTTCCAGGAGAAGCTCGGAGGCGGCATGTCCTTCTTGAACGCCTGTATGGATAGGTACGACCATCAATGGACAGGCCTCCATGCGACTATGGAGCAGTTGTTCTTGCTAGGCATGGCCACTAAGATGGTCTGTTGTCCTTTGCCTAGGGATCTCTGGCCAGCTCTACCTGGAGGCATGCCTTACTACACGGTTGTGTCGAGTGTTCGGGGTACGTGCACTGCCTGTGGAAATCCAATAGCTCTGGAGGAGTGTTATAGAGGGTACTGTGACGACTGCTGGCATGGAAAGACCGACGGCTATGACAGGAGTCAAAATGGTTGCACCTCCTGAGCAACTAGGTATCCCCGAAGAAGAACGTGTCAACGTTAAGCTCGTAGACGAGGATGGTAACATCTTCTCTATCCTAGGGAGAGTTCGTCGAGCTATGAGACTCGTTGGTCAACAAGAGAAGTTCACCGAGATGCACCAACGAGTTATGGAGTGTGCGGGCTACGACGCTGCTCTAGGGATCATCCAGGAGTACGTGAACCCAATATGAAGAAGCCTAAAGAGCTCCACTTGCTAACTGGTAGTACACAGATCAGGAATAACCTGGAAGCTATTGTGTACTACGACGACAAGAAGCTGACTCTCAAGTTCAAGGTCTCCTTTATGGACGGATATGAACCCGGAGTTAGTAAGTTCGTAGCGACACCAGCACTCACTGTAGAAGAGTGGAGACAAGTCATCGGGTTCCTGGAGATTGTGTTAGGCTACATTATCCCACACGGCGTCGATAATAAACGCCAGAGGAGAAGAAAGAGATGGTTACGTACGGGCAACACGCGAAGATCGATCTCGGTCCCCACATCAAGCCAGCGAGGGAAGCAACCAAGTTCGTCAACATGATTATCTACGGAGACTCGGGAGTAGGCAAGACCTACCTAGCAGCGACCGCGGATCAGAGTGACTTCGGTAGACCAGCGTTGCTTATCGACGTCGAAGCAGGCAAGAAGACAGTCCAACATATGGACATCGATGTAGTGACCATTGGCGAGGTAGCTGATAGCTCCCACGTTACTGGATGGACTGTGTTACTGTCCATCGTAAACAGTCTTCTCGAGGGCAAGCTAAGCAAGTACAAGACCATTATCTTGGATAGCCTCACTGATGCCTATCAGATGGCCTTACTGGATGTGGTCATGTCTGCTAGTTTGTTGAAGCCCGAGGAAGTCGATCCTGACCTACCGCAGTTACAGCACTACTTGGTCGCAGGCAATCGGATCAAGCGACTGGTACGAGATCTACGTAACCTTCCCAGGAATACTATCTTCACTGCTCTAGCCGCGGTGGTACAAGATGAACGTACTCAGAAGAAGTCTGTTGGTCCTTTCCTTACTGATCGACTATCCTCGCAGATGCCTGCGTATGTCGACAACGTGGCATACCTCTATGTCACATCTGCCGATCCCGAGAAGCCGGCGGGAGACAACAATCCGTTGAAGCGTATACTTCTTACTTCCCCCTCTGGGAAGTATACGGCCAAAGATCGAGGAGGGAAGCTAGGAGGCTATTTGGAGAACCCAGACATGAACATGATTTTCCGACTGCTGTTTGACTTGTCAAGCCCGCAGTTGGAAGCCAAAGAAACGGAAGCCGCATCAGACATCGTTTAAGAAAGGACATCACATGTCACCTGCACCACTTCTACCTGACGAACACATCGACGACGACGATCTAGTCATCGATCTGAGTGACACTCAGGAAGCTACGTTCGAGCCCCTGCCTGCCGGCATTTACAACGTCATCATCGAGACAGCTGAGTTCGTGAAGGCCAAAGAGTCGGGCAACCCCATGATCAAGGTCATGTTCAGTGTCACTGAGGAGCCTTACGAGAACCGTAAGTTCTTCCAGAACTGGATGCTGACCGAGCAAGGCAAGCCGTTCTTGAAGAGATACCTGAACAGTCTGAGCTACCCGTCAGACTCCTTCAGTGTTCAGCAGCTCCTCTCAGATCTCCCTGGGAAGATCTGCCGAGTCAAGGTCCGGAAGAGAATCTACGAGGGAGCGGAAGTCAACAACGTCACCGACGTTCTGGCGGCGGAAGGCGGCGGAGAGCTTCCCGGAGGGGATGCAGATCTACCTACCTAAGATCGCCCAGAGAGCCCGAGAGTCTTAGCACTCTCGGGCTCTTTTTCTATTGAAGTCCTTAAAGGAATGCTATATAATTGTGATAGCACAATATAGCACTTCGTCGGAAGGGAACTACTATGGACTTTACGAAGAAGGACCTCGAGTACCTAATCCAGCTTGCGGAGAAGCAGAAGGAGAAGGAAGAGGAGATCGCGAAGTCAGATGAAGAAGACACTCGACAAATAGGAGAGGTCTTCGACATCGACGAGCTTGATATCGTCCTAAACGAGCTGAAGGAGCTTGCAGAAGCCGGTCAAGACGATCTGTCTCAAGAGACCTACATGACTCTCCACGACTTGGTGACCTTTAGAACTTGGGAGAAGATCCCTGTTACGGAGATGGATGGTCTTCGTCATCTCCAAGAAGTCATTGAGCTATGCCTGCCATGACCGAGCACTATACCGACGCAGAGCTAGAGAAGTGGGCTAGAGAGGATAAATACGGGCCAATCTATGTGAAAGCCCTGCACCATCTCGCCTGCGAACTGCTCGCCGCTCGTCAGCAATTGACCGACGCGAAGAAGGTGATAGATGCTGTAGAGGCTACGGATGCCATTGCTCAACGTCTCTACCTACCTAATCCAAGGTTTCTCGAATTAGGTAATCTCCAGACTGCCTTGGCTGACTACAAGGAGAAGTGGAAATGAAATGGCCTTTCTACGGAGAAGGTAGGTGGTAAGTGAGTGAAACAGTAGTACTTATAATCCGGCAGATGGCGGATTCTAGGAAGTACCTAGAAGCTCACTTAGCTCCATCAGATAAGGGTGTCCAACTGACCTTCAAGCTTCATACTCATGGCATTCTAGGCACGTACGACAAGCGTCTAGTATCTTGGGTAGGGTCGCCTATCCTGAGTGCCGAAGAGTGGAAGAGAGTATACTCGACGATTGAGGAGCTACTGTCATGAAGCGGGATTGGGCCTACATCTTTGGCTTGGTGATGGTCGTGATAGGGTCGCTGTTCATCCTGTTCGCTTTTGTCATGCAAATCTTGTCTATGGGGTGAGTGATGAGCATCAAGACAGTACGCACTGAGGACATTTCTCCTGACTGTCAAGCCTGTGGCGAACGCGGTAACTGCTATTCCCTGGCCGACGCCCCACCGACTCGGGCAGCCCTTGAATCCCGCCTCGCCCAAGTGGAGAAGCTAGCCGAGGCGGTGCTGGAGTTAGGCAAGTCAGCACTATTGCTTGGCTCGGAAGTTTACCGCGCAAAGTGGCTAGAGATTGTCGACCTCGCTCGCAAGTACAAGGGGGTGGAGTGATGGAAGGCGGTTGGATTCAGGGTTTCTTGCTCGGCTTGCTCATTGGTTACTGTGTCGCTACTACGGCATACTGTGCCGCAACTTTGTGGACGTTTCGCAAAAAGGGATCAGAGCCAGGACATTTCTAGAAGGAGCCATGATGGGATCACGAATCAAGCTTGACATGACTACTATTGATGTGCTAACGACGATGTCTGAGGGAAACCCAGGAGCTCTAGTTGTGCTCATGAAACTACTCAAGGAGACCGAAAGAGTTGATCCATTGAGTGCTTTGGGGGGCTTAGGGACTATCATGTGGATGGATACCCTCGATATCTACGGACCTAGAATCTGGATGCTCTACAAGGATGTCTGTGGCGAGAACATCGAGAAGACCGTCCTCATGCTCCGAGCTTGCCAGCTTGGGTTTATCTACCAAGAGGAGCTCGATCGTCGGATCGACAACTACGGTAAGGAAGGCGTGGATGAAATCGTGGCAAAGGTCAAGGAAAGACTAGGCTACCCCACGGAAAATCAGGGTGAATCTGAAACAGTAGACCAACATTTGGCCTAATACAGATATCGGGGGGAAACGCATGCAAACGCACTGTTTCTACGGGTGTGACCTGAAACAGATTTTTGTTTTTTCTTGCTAAGCAGCTATAGAAAAAACAAAATTGCTCTTTATGCCCCCACGCATTTTTTAGCGCTGAGCAGCAAGCAGCAAGAAAAACAAATGATGAAACATTGCGTTTCACTACTGTTTATACGGGTGTACACAGTGGGTGGTCTCAAAATGAAACTGTGCGTAAACACATGGTTTGCGACCCTCACCAGGCTGAAAGTGATATCAAAACCAGAAACAACCCAGCAACAAACTAGAAACAACCTAGGTAACTCCAGCCAGACTTTCTTTCTGGAACCTTGCAGGAATGAAAACTTCCAATTATAATGGTGATATAAAATCTGTACTTACAGAGAAAGGAATGATGATGGAAAAATCTAACGTTATGATCGCTTTGGAAAACGACCTCAAAGAGGAGTTGAAAGCAATTGCCGTACAGCAGATGAGGTCTCTCAGAAACCAGATAGTGTGGTCTCTTGAGCAGTGGGTTCGACAGTACCGAAAAGAGCAGGAGGAGAAACAAAGAGCAAAAGAAGAGGAGCAGGAGTGGAAGGAAACTGTGGATATCCGTCCGGAGGACATAGTATAGGAGAAAATATTCTTTTTTTTCTCCTCTTGAAGGATTGATTAGTCATATGTTATAATATAAGTACAGCAGTCTATCCGAAAGGGGTCTCTATGGCCGAGACGCAGGCACATGTTAAGATTCGTGGCCAGGCTATGAGGCTGCCTATGGGGCAGATCAACATACGTGTCCCGATCGATGTCTACAACGCCATTCAGGCGTATGCGCAATCAAACTTCCGGTCACTAAAGTCGCAGTGTGAGTTCGTTCTGATCCAGTGGGCAGAGAACAACATCATGTCGCCTCCGAACGAGGATAAGGAAGGCACAGCTGCGGATGATTCTGAATAGCCGTGCCTGGAATAAAGGATCACACTCGCTTCTGGGGCGAGGTACTTCCTTATCCTCTCGAGCCATACCTGAGCAAAGCTCGTCCAGATGGAAACGTGGAGATACTATGTCCGTTCCACAAGGAAGATAGTCCTTCATTCTCCATCAGCATCAAGACTGGTTACTGGCACTGTAAGGCGCCCGACTGCCCCAGCAACCAGCTAGGTAGGCCTAAGGAAGGCGGAGATGCTGTTCACTTCCTTCAGTACTACTTCGAGATTGCTCAGCGAGCCGCTCTCGACTTAAGGGATTACTTCGAAGCCGGGAACTCCTTCAAAGGAGTATTTCCCATCTCTGAAGACCAACTGCAGGCGTGGGAGGATGCTCTCTGGGGTAGCCAGGAACATCAAGAGTACCTAATAGACAAGCGAGGGTTCAGCAGTGAAGTCCTCAAAAGACTCCGAATCGGTTACGACCGGAAACAATACCGTACTACACTACCGGTACAGAACTCGCGGGGACAGGTCGTTAACGTACGAATGCACAGTAGCAGGCGTGAGGGGTCCGGTAAGGTTATCTCTTATACGCTTCCTGGAGGTATTACTTCGCTCGGTAGTCCTCCTCGCTTTTGGCCCTTGCAAGAAATGCTCAAGTGGGACGACTCCAAGTGGTGGGTACTAACTGAAGGAGAGATGGATACCATCTCCGCTATGAGCAAAGGAGTGGTTCGTGCTTTCACAGGTACAGGAGGAGCAGGATCCTTTCCACGAGTTGCAGACGGATACGTTACGCATCCTGAGTTACTCCGGGACAAGAAGATCAGCGTTGTTTACGACTCAGATGAAGCCGGGATCAAAGGAGGGCAGACAGTTGCTCAGACTCTTCTCGTTAGGTACTCGGCTAAGGAAGTTCGTCGTATCGTTCTTCCAGAAGAAGGTACCGACCTCAATCTCTTCTTCCTCAAGCACTCTCACAAGGACTTCGCCGACCTTATCACTTCTACGGAACCAACAGTCAAGAATCCGGACATCCTTACGGGAATTGCAGGAGGCATTGGACTTCCTGAACAGTACAGTCCAGCAGACCTCGACGAGACTGCTGTTGATCCAACGAGAATTGGAACAGCTTTCCCCAGAGAGTTTCTGGTCAAGGTCGTGGGCGAAGCTAATAGCCCGCTTATCATCCCGAGAGTAATTCGTTGGGACTGCAAGCACCGATCGACAGACAAGAAGGGGTGTCGAACGTGTGTATTCAACTTCCACAACGAGCCTGTGTCTCGAATAATGCCTTCAGTGGATTCGTTGTTGTTGGCTACCAGGAAGAATCAGATGCAGACTCTTCTGCGAGAGATGCGGGGGATTCCCGGCAACTGTACATCACCGGAATACCAAATCGAGGCCCAATACTACGTACATACCCTGCAAGTAGAGTCTGTACAGCACGAGAGAGTTCAGCAGTCCTCCGGTATGCATATCGCGTACTACTTCCAGAAAGAGAATGACGAGTATCCCCGACTTGGAGGTCAGTACGACCTACGAGGATGGATCGATGCTCACCCGATAACTGAGAACCGAATCATAGTAGCGGCTGAGCTAAGCCCTACAGAAGACCAAGTCGTGAACTTCAAACTTAACGCGGACATGGCAGAGAAGCTAGACAATCTGTACCGCCTTAAGAAAGGACAAAGCATCCGCGATAAGCTGGAAGACATTCACGAAGACCAACAGAGGAATATCACCCGTATATACAGTAGGCAGTTCCTACATATGGCTGTGGACATTACGATGTTCTCCGCTCTTCGATTCCAATGGAAAGGACTTGAAGAAAAGGGAAGAATCGATGCGATAGTCGTAGGAGATACTGGTACGGCGAAGACGAAAGTAGCAGCTAAACTTGTCGAACACTATGGCTTAGGCAAGATACTATCCGGGGAAGCTGCTACGTTTGCCGGCATGGTAGGCGGTACGCAATACGTAGACGGCATAGGATGGATTAACACTTGGGGTCAGCTACCTCAGAACGACCTACGTATGGTATGCATCGACGAGATGTCCGGCTTATCTGTACAGGACATCAACAAAATGACTTCAGTCCGAGGCGAAGAGGGTAAGGTAAAGATCACCCACATCCGTCAAGGAGAGGCTCTCGCTCGTACGAGGATCCTTTGGCTCTCTAACCCACGTAGAGGAGATCGGGGTCAAACTCAGCTCGCAGACGAGCGCTACGGTGTCAATGTACTCGAGAGCCTATTTGGGACAGCAGAAGACGTTAGGCGTCTAGACTTCGCTCTCATGCTAACTTCGGAAGAAGTAGACATGACTGACATCGAAGCCATTCTCACCGCGTTTCCTCCAGAGGAACCTCGATACGACACGATTAGCAGTCGTGCTCTATTGCTGTGGGCTTGGTCACGAAACTTAGACTCGTTAGACCAGATAGTCTTCGAAGAAAATGCCGAACACCTAATCGACGTTCTATCAGACACGGCTAGAGCAATGTATCACCCAATCATTCCTTTAGTGTCCTCGGACTTCTCTAAGAAGCTGGCTCGGGTCGCAATCGCCATGGCGATACGACTATTCAGTCATGTAGAAGGGGACTACAACAAGGTAATAGTCAAAGAGGGCCACGTCAAGACTGCTTGGTGGTTCTTACAGCAAGTCTACTCC
>Ga0102851_10000363_pt1 | contig 22278 bp, 18 predicted proteins | sample Mud3Dept3metaG_FD_79558 | JGI IMG/M metagenome (GOLD analysis project Ga0102851, IMG submission 79558) | Freshwater wetland microbial communities from Ohio, USA, analyzing the effect of biotic and abiotic controls - Mud 3 Core 4 Depth 3... | ecosystem: Environmental > Aquatic > Freshwater >... | reverse complement strand
CGCCTTCGCCTTCAGCCTGGCATGCAAAAGGTGCTTCATCTTATCCCTGATGATGTTCGAGTCTTAGATTTAGGATGTGGAAATGGAGAGTTTTGGCATGGCCTTTATAGCAAAGGTTTCCAAGGCGAGTATATCGGGATCGATTTCAGCATCAATTTATTACGCTTAGCTCACTCAAGACAGATCACCAAACCGCTCAAGTCCACTCCTCCAACAGATCGTATGGGTGAATTTCCAGAAATTCAACCAATACCTGGTATCCCTTTGTTTATCCAAAAGGATCTGAGTCAAGATAACTGGGAAAGTTTTCTTGCAGATAAAGAATTCGACTTTATCTTGGCATTTTCCGTCTTACACCATATCCCAGGTACTGAGCTACGGCATAAGGTTTTAAAGAAGATTCATAACCTTCTGTCCCCCAATGGATGTTTTATTCATTCAGAGTGGCAATTTCTAGAAAGCGAAAGATTGCGGGCGCGCATTCAACCCTGGGAAATAATCGGTCTTTCAAGCGATTTGGTAGATATGAATGACTATCTACTAGATTGGCGACATGGTGGTTATGGGCTAAGGTACGTGCATTATTTCAGTGAAGAAGAACTTTCCGATCTGGCAAAAGACAGTCAGTTTATGATTATCGAGTCTTTCCGTTCCGATGGTCAGGGGGGAAAGTTAGGACTTTACCAGATATGGGGCAATAGTATAATCATTTAGAGAATTTGATTTGATCCGTGATTTTCGCTTTCCTTGAGAATCCAGATGCTTATCCTGATCATTTCAGATATCCATGCCAATCTAACTGCATTAGAGACCGTGCTGCAAGCAGCAGGTGAATTTGACGCGGTCTGGTGCCTTGGCGATCTGGTCGGATATGGTCCAGACCCCAATGAATGTATCGCTTGTATCCGGGATTTACCTAACCTGGTTTGTATATTGGGCAATCATGATGCAGCAGCTCTGGGACTGATCGATGTCAATGAGTTCAACCCGGAAGCTCGCACCTCCCTCCTTTGGACAAAAAAGGTTCTAATTGAAAAAAATCTTAAATTTCTGCATAATCTCCCGGATATACTCGTCCTCGAAGAGGTTACCCTGACGCATGGCAGCCCCCGCCAACCGATATGGGAATATCTAATGGATATATATACTGCAACCCAAAATTTCGATCATTTTCTAACACCTTATTGCTTTGTTGGACATACGCATTATCCGTCTCTCTTCAGAATGAACCAAAGAGATCACTTCGCCCGCCTGGAATTACTGGATCCTGAGAATAGCTTTACCCTCCCTGTACGTTCAATAATAAATCCAGGCTCGGTAGGCCAGCCCCGAGATCGTGATCCACGTACCTCATTTGCTCTCTTCAACTCAGAAACCAGGTCCTGGCATTATAGACGTATTGAATATGATATTCAATCTGTCCAAGAGCGCATGCTGTCAGCAGAATTACCCATGCGCCACATTCTCCGCCTAACAGATGGATGGTAATTGATTGTGTAATAAGTATATATACGGAACAAGTAATCCTAATTATTCGTCTACAATTTGAATATTTAAGGAGAAATTAATATGACTACTTCGTTCATCCGGAAGATCCCGTTTTTAATGTTTATGTTCACCCTGATCCTCTCGGCGTGTGCTTCTGCTCAGCTCGCAGCGGACAATGCCGAAGAAAGATCCGCAGCTCTACCACCTGCGCCTATGGAAGCACCGGCTGAAGGTACTGTCGCTCCGGTTACCGACCAGGATATCAATCGTCTGGTGATTAAAAATGCTCGCTTATCGATCATTGTTGATGATCCCTCCGCCTCGATGGATGCAATTGCCGAAATGACAGAAGAAATGGGAGGTTATGTCGTCTCAGCCAACGTCTACCAGAGAGAACTGGAGAACGGAGCGAAAACCACACAAGCTTCAACAACATTACGCGTCCCGGCCGAACGTCTTAACGAAGCGATCAGCTTTATTAAATCTCAAAGCGATCAGGATCCATTGAACGAAACCATTGAAAGCCAGGATGTAACCAGCGAGTATGTCGATCTTGAATCTCGCTTACGAAGTTTGGAAGAAGCTGAAGCGCAATACCAAAAAATCATGGACAATGCCACCACCACAGAAGATGTATTAGAAGTCTATAACGAGATGGTAAGAACCCAACAAGAGATAGAAGTGATCAAGGGTCAGATGAAGTATTATGAAGAATCAGCGGCTCTTTCATCGATTTCTATCGAGTTAATTGCCAATGAGGCAGCCCAACCCTTGACAATTGGCACCTGGGAGCCAACCGGGGTCATCAAGAGCGCAGTGCAGGCCTTAATTAAAACATTAAAATTCCTGGCCAATGCTCTCCTCTGGATTTTGATATACGTCTTGCCTGTACTCCTGGTGTTGTATATCATTGTTGTGCTTCCGATTACTTTGATCTGGCGTGCGATACGTCGCTCACGAGCAAAAAAGAAAGCCCCACCCACTCCACAAGCACCTCCGGAACAACCACAAAGTTAGAATATTTTTGTGAAGGTTTTAGTAGCTCCGCTGCCAAAACCTTCACTTTTTATATATAATCAGGAATATGCAGGAACTGGCAAAACAGGCTCGCTCCTTAATCGGTATCCGCCTGACAACCGGACAACTCAATACCCTGCGAACCTTCGAACAGGAATTGATAAAGTGGAATGCCCAAGTGAATTTGACAGCCATTAAGGAGCCTGGACAAATTCAGATAAAACACTTTCTGGATTCGCTTACCTGCATCTTAGTAATGGGTAATCCTGGTGCAGACCGGGTCATTGATGTCGGAACAGGCGCTGGTTTCCCGGGACTTCCATTAAAAATCGTATCTCCCTCAATCCAGCTCACCCTGCTTGAATCGGTGAGAAAAAAAGCTGATTTCTGCTCCCACGTCATCCAAACACTTGGATTGAGCGGAGCTGAGGTGATATGCGAGCGCGCCGAAGTGCTCGGTCAAGAACCTATTCATAGGCAGCGTTATGATTGGGCCATAGCAAGGGCAGTATCTATTCTTCCCGTGTTGGTAGAATATCTTCTTCCCTTGGTCCATATAGGTGGGACAATAATCGCAATGAAAGGCGAGGGAGCTCCAGTTGAAACTCAAAACGCTGAATATGCTATAAACCTCCTGGGCGGGCATCTTCGCAAACTGGTACCAGTTACACTCCCAGGTGTCGTAGAGCAACGCTATCTAGTGGTCATTGACAAAATCGCCGCAACTCCAGATACCTACCCACGCCGTGTCGGAGCGGTAACAAAACACCCCCTGATGGATAAGAAAAAGAAGTAAACCTCACTTGCATTCACCCAACAACAATAAAGCGTCCCCCATCCACTGCTCAACGCTCAGATATTATCGGCATATAAATGACCTTCGCGGATATGCCAGAGCCGGGCGTGGTTTAAAAAGTATTCATTAAATAAATCCAGGTCAGTGGTCGTTAATAAGGTCTGCTCGACGCCGGATAACCTTTCCAACAAATCACTCCTTCGGGATGAGTCTAGCTCTGCCAGTACCTCATCCAGCAAGAGCACAGGCCATTGACCTGTTTTTTCTTGCATCCAATTCATCTCAGCCAGCTTCAGGGAAAGCACCGCTGTACGCGCCTGGCCGCGCGAGCCAAAAGTTCCTAGATCAACACCGTTAGTGAGAAAGCGCAATTCATCCCGATGAGGGCCGATTGTTGTCACACCACGCCCAATATCATCATTGTATAATTGTTCCAGACAACTTAAGAATCCCTTTTGAATAGTCTCAAGCGAAATTCGCGTCCGGTCTATGGGGGAATTTAATGGGAGCGAAAATTGGGGATGGTTGTTCGACAGTGGATCAAAGGAGGGCTGGTATAAAAAACGTAGTATTTCCTCACCGCGTGTCAGTTCTCGATGGATGTGAGATGCGTAGCGTTCCAATCCCTGGATTGCCAGGATGCGGGTATGGATGATTTGCGCACCTAGATTCGCAAGCTTTTTGTTCCAATAGGAGAGCTGACCAGCATCACCACCGCGCTCGCCTAATTGTTTTAACAGTGCATTTCGCTGCGACAAGACTTGACCATACTCACTCAAAATCAACGCAAATTTCGGTATTACCTGACCCATGGCAAGGTTCAAATAACGCCGCCTCCCGTCCGGCGCGCCTTCAACTACATTCAACATCTGGGGTAGAAAAAGAACCGCGTTGAATATCCCTACCGCCTCTCCAGACTTACGTTTTACACCATCCAGGATAATTTCCTTCCGTATGCGTGTGGCTTCCCCAAACTCACCAGCTTCTCGGATGATGCGCACTTCAATACGATGCTTGCCGGAGTCAATCAACGAAGGTCCCATTGGCGCTTGAGATGAGACAAATTCAGCCACAATGCGCGCCACAGCAATTCCTTCACGGTCAGTATGAAAATTAATCAACTGTCGCTCATGTGTTGCCTGGAATGATTCAAAGGTCGCCAGGTAGTAGATCGCCTCAACCAGGCTTGTTTTTCCTTGAGCATTTCCCCCGACCAATATAATAGGCCCGCCAGGAACATCTACATCCAGGCGGGCAAAGTTACGAAAATTAGTAAATGAGACGTGAGTTAAATGCATAAAAGATGATCTAATCAGCGGGCATTACCTGAGATGCTGTTTCCTCAGCTTCCCATACACGCTGTGCACGATCAATATACAACACTCCATCCAGATGATCTACCTCGTGTTGAAAAATGCGCGCCAACCATCCTTTTGCTTTGATCCGCATTGGTTGGCCGTAGCGGCTAAAACCTTTAACAACAATCTCCGTTGACCGCTCCACGCTACCTAAATACCCAGGAATGGAAAGACAACCTTCAGTTCCAGTCTCAGCTTCTTTGGAAAACCGGGAAATTTCGGGATTCACGATAGTGTATAACTTCGGCGGGACTTCCGCATTTTCCTCATCGCCAAATTCAACCACGATAACGCGCCAGGGGACATCAACCTGTGGTGCTGCCAAGCCTACTCCAGGCGCCTCTCTCATCGTTTCAACCATATCATCTATAAGCTTTTGTAGCTCGAAACCAAAATTTGACACTTTACGTGCTTTGCGTCGAAGAGTAGGCTGGGGAATCGTGATTATCTCTTGGATTGGCATAATAACTTTTAATTAAAACCTTTTTTCCTAACAAAGTCTTATTATTTTACTCGGAATTTTTTCCTTGCCGAGTATGATTCTCTAATTCTTCTAATGTTTCAGTTTTTTTATGATAAATTGCCAGCCAATCTACGATTCTCTCACGTTCTTTGGCCGCTTGTATCTGCTCCTTCCGGTATCGCAATACTGTCATACGGTCAAATATCTCATATTGAACTTGTGCAGGATTATAGACATAAAAGAAATTGAATTGCTCTGTGCCAATGTTAATCCTGACTGTTCCATAGTTTAGTAGCAGACCGATAAGCCCTAGGCGGGTATGTTCAAGACTCAATATATTCTCAAGGTTAGCTGATTTTTTAACCTCGCGAGATAGAGGCTTACGTTCAATATCTAAGATATTTTCAAGGGTAAGCACATAAATATCATTTTGCCAGTCGATGAATTGATACAGCCACCAGAGGAAAATTCCCACAAACACGAATAACCATAACAATAAATTCACGATATTTAACATCCCTCTGTTAATCAGATAAATTAATCCCACAGACAGAACGACCAATAAGATTGCCTGAATCCAGGTTTTTTTTATCAGAACAAACCAGTGCTTTCGATAGGTAATGGTAGTTCCATCTTCGTAACGCATTTTAATGAAAGTAGTTATAACCTTTCGTAGTCCAGAAAGCGGTTTTTCCGTGTTTTTTATCGGTTGAGCCGATGTGGCCGGTGAAGGTTTTTCAACCTCTACCGGATTCAGCCGGCGACTCAGTTCCTCTTCCATTGCCTCAGTCTCTTCATATTTGGAAAGCTCCTTACCGCGAGCCTGTAGGCCATCAATGTACCCTACTAAGAGGGTAGGCGTGCTTGATCGTTGCATTTCAATACTACCCGTATAAGTTTTTATAATGACTGTGCCATAATCTATGAACCAACCTAGTATCTGATTTTTGGTTATATTTGTAGATAGGACTGTATTGATTGGGGCTTCTTGCTGGCTATCATAAAGCAATACGATTTTTTCAACCCACATCGCCCGTTGACTTGTAACTAAATAATAATCGTTGCTCCAATCCAGCCACAACCATAAAATCACTGCTATGCAAACCACCAATCCAACAGTTACTACACCAACACAAAATGGGCTGTAATTCGTGATCACCCATCCCATACTAATAGCCAAGAATATTCCCAAAAGTGTGGGAAGGAACAGCTCAACTGCTAAAAAGAAACCATGCTTCCGGGTTACAAAATATACAGATTCACCTTCCCGCAACCACTTAAATTTCTTTCGATATGCAAAACGCCGGCTGTGAGCCGTTGCTTGAATTATTCTTTTTAAATTTGGATATTTATCCATCAGCTGATGAATCGTATCTTTCCGAAACCTCAAAACCTTCGTTGATCCCTTTACAACAGCGGTCTCCCGTCTTTTTGTATCATGGATCAGGTCTTCTCCAAAAAAGTCCCCCAAAGAAAAAGTGGTTAAGATCCTTTCTTGTCTCTCAGCCTTTTGTTTTAATTTAACTTCCCCGCTCCAAACGATGAAAAAGTGATTGGCATTCTCCCCCTGTTGGTATATTGCTGCGCCATCGTCAAACGTCTTTAATTCGATATCGCTTGCTAAATCGAATATTTGACTATCTTCTAATTCCGAGAACAAAAAGACTTTTCTTAAAAAGTCTACGATATTGGCTTGAATTTCCAACATAAAATGCGCCTGCTTTTTAAGAGGTTTGGATCACCGTTTGTATTAATGCCATTTGGAATCAAGTGATGACTTCTAGATTTGAAAGAGGCACCATTATTTCTGTCTCAGCATCCAGACGAATTTTCGCTGCCTGGGCACGCTGACCATCTGGGAAGCTCACGAAACCAAGCAAGCTTACCAGGCTGCCAATCCTTCCACTCTCCAGCGTTTGAGTGGTGCGAACCGTTTGCCCAGGTGTAAAAGTTGTTGTTTCGCAAGGTGCCGGTGGAATTGTTGCAGTTGTTAATGGTATAACCATTTCAGGTCGCACTCCACGATAGCGATCCCATGTTTCAGCATTCAATGAGACTTCCTGATTTTCATATTTTGCCAATAAATCAAAAGCCACTGAATTCATTGCGCGTTTGCCAAAACCCTCAGCTACAATCAATGGAAAGGGCACCTTGCTTGTCTGGGAGGTTAAATCAACAGAGATGCTCGCTAGCAACATTCCCTTTACAGATAATCTGGATGCCGTGCTAATTACCCTATCATCTCGACAAAATCCACCCACAACCACGCATTCTCTTACTGTATCGTCTAACATCTCGGCAACTAATTCCTGCTCAGGTGAAGAAATCCGAAGCCGCAGTGATCCGGTTTGTATCTGTCCGTTTCCCCAAACCCCTTGGAGCAGTGCCCCAATTGCTTGAATAATTACCCCCCGGTCAGGTATCAATTCTTCCACTTCACCTGGTAAACCCGCCTGTAATTGAAAATCCTGGCCTTCAATCTGAACAAAAATTCTTCCATCGTGAATTAATGCTACCTGACCATTGATCGGTGTACGTACTACGCGTCGCGTTGCCCCGACTGGGCCTGCTAGCACATCACCAGCTTTAATTTTTGAGCCAACCTGAAAATGGATCTGCCCTTCTGCTTTCTCAATTGGTAACCCCAAACCGCGCACAATATCCAGGATTAGGTGTTTTGGATGCGGATTTCCTTCAGCGACAACGTCGGTGGCAGATATTAATTGGCCTTTACGAACCAGAACTCTGCCCGGAACGGGCAACAATCGTTCGCGCCGTATTAATGTATTAGCTAGAATGTGTGTTACTGGCGCTAACATACCGGTTAGCCTCCCAAATTCCAAAGCCACTTGTTCATCAGCTCGAGCCGCTTATTGGGTTGATCGGGAAGTCTCAATGGTCTTCCACGAGCATCAATAATTACCCCAAAAATTCCACCAGTAACCTTAAGGTTGCCTCCCCGCCCAGGAGCGCCCATCCCAACATCATATAAATGCAAGGGTTGTAATTGAAGCCTGGCAGATTGTCCTTGCGCAAGAGTTATCACTTCAAAAGTTCCTTGTAGAACATCTAAATTGGTCGTCTGACCATTATCGTAAGCTATTTTCAAACGTAAGATAGGTGTTCCAGGGCGTGCCTTTCCCACCGGGGAAATTACTGTGCCCAGATGGAGAAAGGCGTTTGAATCGAGTATTTGGACAACTAACGCCGGATTGATGCCCGCAGCAGCCCCCAATGCCGAGCTTAATTGATTCTGATCCAATATTAAAGTAGTGGTGCCAGTTGGTTGCAATCCATCTAAAAGCATCATAACGCACTGCGCATAGGTTGAAACCTGTGTCAAGATTTCACCTGTGGCGACGATGGGCTCAACCCAAGGTAAAAAACCTTTGCCTACAGATACGGCTTTACGTGGAAATCCCGAAATGATCGACTCAATCGCGAATCTCAATTGATGTCGAATAATAGCCTGCTCAATCGCCAATTCTTCCCGAGTTATTGGAATGTTCGCAGGATACAAGCATTTATTCATCATATATTCCCGGATGGTACTGCTAGGGATATCTATAGATAACCAGCGGACGATGCTTTCCAAATTCGTCGGGTTTAAGAGGGTGGTGAGATTCTTCCCCTGACAAAGATGCGGATATACACCCAAAGTTAGCCAGCCAGTAAAAGCTGCTGCAATGGTAGTTACTGAAGATCCCAGTTCAACTCCCAGGACGCCTTTTTTCGATGGGTATGTCTTGCTAAGAAAGCGAATAATTCTGCCAAAAGCCGAGGCAGCCGGTAATAATCCGCCATGAGACCAGCCCTCAAGCTTATCTACACCTGACAACTGTCGAGCTCGAATAGTCGTCGTTATATGTGCCATCTGGTTCAGAGCCGAGTCCAGCTCTTCATCTTCAATTGATGGACGGATATTCGCTGCAAAGTGCAAGTTAACCGTGGGCGCGAGTTTTGCCTCGATCTCATCTCTCAACGCCTGATTGCCTGCAAATAACACCTCTGGTCTCTGGCTTTCTGGCAATAGACGACAAGTCAGGCTTACAAAATCGACTAAGCGGTTAACTGAATGTACCGCTCCATCCTCCGTTCCGCCTGCAATAATGATTAGATCCGGTCTAAGTTGCAGGATAGTATCGATACGCTCTTCCATCTTCCGCTGGTCATTCAGACCAATGGCTTCATCCACTTGCCCATATGCCGACCCTGCTATACGGCGCGCACTATCTAAAGAAACTCTATCCAATAATCCAACTGCAACGATCTTCAATGGAGGTCCTGCAGAAATGATCGCTGAAAAAGTATCAACCCCTGACCCATCTTGGAGCGTTGGCATGAGAAGCCGCCCGTCTTGGCTCAACAGTTTTCGACCAGTGATCGCCTCTAAATCGTTTATCGCCAACCTAACACCCTCACCGACATTGTTAAAGGGAGATCCAGCAGTGGTTGTTGAAAACCCAGACGCAAGATAGCGATAACGACCTTCTACAACATCAAACAGGATGGCGCGAGTTTTTATATCCCCGACATCCAGTACCAACAATGAATCAGCGTCAATTAGAGAAGTGGTCATTCTAATGTTTAGATACGATAAAAAAAATATTAACTGAACGCATTTTATGGCTGTAAGAAAGCAAGAACCACCTCTACCAACGAATTCATTCGCTCAACAAATGCTGCCATCCCCGCTGAATACACACCGGCAAATAAAACACCTAAAGTAATGGCAATGAATATCTTGCCTATCCAGGATATGGATTCTATCCATGCCGCCCTCTTAACAGGTTGCCCAAGCCGGGATTTTGCTTGGAACTGGAAGTAAGTTAATGTTGTTATCGTCCCGACCAATATCACTGTAGAATTAACCATCTGGTTCCAATAATTTCCTGCTGATTGTTCGAGATATTGCTGATCAAACAAATTGATCAATCCACGGATTTGGGGGAGAAGAGTACCCAGGACCGCTCCACCAACCACAGTAGCCGCGCCAATCCCAACCAAAAAGGCTAATGTTGGTTTTCCCCAACCCGCGATACTGGGGATTATTCTGGTCATCAGTAAAAAGCCAAGCACAAGCGGGATTACCATCCATATATATTCCTGTAATGTCCCGCTAACAAGTGGGACAACCAATTGCGGCCAGATAACGTTGTACCACGCCATAATCGCCGCATATCCCGCAGCCAATCCAATAAAGATATGCATAACTAACCGGAAAAGAACATTATCTTTGAAGATATAACTAAAGGTGATCAAAGTTAAAAAGAAACCAACAATCATTCCAATCAGGTCTGCGGGATTCATGCTTTACTCCCCTTAGGTGAAGCTGCTCTCATCCCTTTATATAACCAAACCAGAGCACTGATGAAGGCGCCGGCCATTATTAGAAGACAAGCCAGGAGTATCCCCAGGCTAAAAGTGTCCCAATAAACCGTAGCTGTACTTGTTCGCTGATACATATTATCGTAAGTAACGGCATCTGATAGGCCAATCACCAATCCATCCACCTGTTTCGGACTGCTTTCGTAGTAAGGCCTGATGACCGGGCCAGCCTGAGCACTAAGTGCCATTACCAGAGGGGTGCTACCCAACAAGGGTTTAACCTGCTCAATCCAGTTCTGGGCAGTATCTGGCTTCTCCGTCGCTACCACAACCAGTGCAAAATCCGCTACAGAGGAGATATCCTGTAAGGCTGGATTCTGCCAGGGGTAATTTCCGGTCAGATCAAGGGGGACAATCTGGTTTGGAGATTGCGCAAAGCCGAGGAGCCCCATTGCTCCGCCGGGTATATAACCCAGGTTAGTATATTGATCAGCTACTTTGAATTGAAAATAATCTTCCTGATGCACTGCACTTAATAAACGTTCGGCTTGTAAAGGACCTGTTGGGATTGTTGAAACCAATGCCAGATATGAACTTTTGAACACCAATTGCTCAAGCACAGGCATCAGGATAGCATCCATTTCTCCTGATAATGCTGGCTCATAATCCACCGCAACCAAGACTGGTACTCCGTTGGGTATGCTGCCTATTAGTTGGCTGGTGGTTAATACCTCAGTTGAATATTCTGGATATGCAAACTCAACTCCACCAAATAGTAATGAAGCTAGGATAACCAGGAAGAAAGTTACCGCAATAATTATTCGCCACACAGAACTGGTTTCAGGCGCTGGTTTTCGTTCAAATGGATGGTAGCCACCCTCTTCTGAAATAACCGATTCAAGGGTTTCAACATGGGCGAGCTGCTTTTCTGTAATTTGCAACTTAATCGATTGAGATGGTAGTTTCTGGATGTGGGAAATGTCCGGTTCAGCCGGCAGAACACCAGTCAATCCAGCCAAAGGTCCAATCCCAATTAATCCCTCATCACCTTGAGAAACTTCTTCGGACTCCTGTACTTGTTCATCTAGTTGTTGGCTTTCTAACCAATCCAATAACTCGGCTCGAGCAGCATCTGGTTCTTGTTGTTCTATCTCGGGCATCTCAAATCCCGGCTCAACCGGTGATTCGGGTTCTGACATCACCTCTGATAACCAGCTCGGTAATTCCTGATTTATTTCCCCACGCCTATCATTCTGATCATTACCTTGTATCTCAGGAGAAGATTGCTGTAGTAATTCGTCTGACTGCTCAGATTCAAAGGTGGATTGCATTGGCTTGAGTCGCGCCTGGCAATTCTGGCAAAATTCTAGGTCGTCAGGATTGGGTTCTCCACACATTGAACAGCGGATTTCTGACATCCTTACCCTCCGTAAGGTCGGTCAGAGCCGGTTAAAATCCGCAAACCGGTAGCCACCGCACCCAATGCAACTCCGAGCAGAATACCGCGCGCACCAGCAGTGGCAGGAACCCTGCTCAACCAGGCAGCAAACTCATCCAGCCCTGGAACGCTGAAGCCAATAATTGAAACTGAGCCCAACAAGGTGATCAACGCAGAAAAAATGAAAATAACTGAAAATAGGCTTAAGTGCCTGCCAAACAAGCGTGCCCCACCCAGAGCCAGGACAACTACCAAAAGAGCCATCAAACTGGACTCTAATGGGACTTGTATGTAATTGAAAATCCAAATCGAAACCGGGCTAATCGGTCCAAAGTATCCCACAACAACCACCAAGAAAAGCAGGGCAAGAATTAACGCCAAGCTGTTAATATAACCGGGTTGACGTCTGGCAACCTTTAGCCAATGAACACGTGCAAGGTTTATCACTCCTACGATTAGCGCTATAGCGAAAAGTATCATAGCCCAATGAAGAAAAAGCGCCCTGACCTCCCCTAACAACGGCATTGGCAAGAAATACCCTATAAGTACAACCAGACCTGCCGCCACTGCAATAACTGCCAATGTGGTATTCCTGAATAATCTCACAGCACACCAGCCAACTTAAGGATCACACCACCAATGATAGTTAAGATGAGCAACCAGCGTACGAGATCTTGTGTCAACAGACTTGCGGTATGAACCCGATTCTCCTGTATATAAGCCCCACAAACATACAATTCCTCACCTATCAGAGGCTCATTCGCCAGAGCATAGGTGATTGCCTGCGCCGGTAAATCCTCACTGCCAGCGACAATTAAACTGCCCTTCCTTTCGGCAGCATCCATGATCAATCCGACCTCGTTTCCAAAATGCCCCAACAATACATTCGTGGTGATTCGATCTCCACCCACAATAGGCATAGTACCTGCTGCATAGGAAAAAGGGGTTAAACCTGTCAGTAATCCTGATTCTGGATCATACTGTCGCTCCGCTTCCATTGTTTCATAGGCGCTGTGCATGGTTTCCTGTGATAGGAAAGCTGTAGTTGCTTCACCGCTGGTTGTAATCGGCGGATAATCGCTGAGCGAAGCGACATCTGAAACACGACGAAGCAGCACCAATCCTGCCAGAGCTGATGAGCCACGCATTTCACTAATCCCCCCATGTCCTAGAGTAATTTGAACACGGTGACCTTCTTCAACAGCAAGATGTATGGAGCGTATCAATTTTTGATAAGCCGTTATTTCCCTCAAGACCACGGTGGTTTTATCTTTTCTGAATACCCAAAAATAGAGCATTAATATCAAAAAGAGAAGGACAAAGCCCATCCCAATCAAACCGGGACTTGACACATTCATTTGGATCACTGCGTTGGCGCCTCCCTAAGCATGGAAATAAATTTCTCTTTTTGTCGTTCGTCTTCCATCATACATGTAAGAGCTTGGATGTAATTTTCGGGTAAGACAAACTGCAGTACAGGTTGTCCAACATAAATTACCTGAGCTGCAAGAGTTGTTAGCGGACCGAAAGTCTCCAGGAACGACGCAGCAAGATCACCCAAACCCCAACGGTGCAAGAACTGTACCCATGCCTGCCAGATTTCCCGCTGTTCATTCACCATAATGCTGCTCACAATTCTAAATTCGCCAGCCCAAAAGGTCAAGCTCATTTGCAGATCTGATATGTCTTTTCAAGAGGTTTTTTACCTTGCACAATTACTTATCCTGTTTATCAATGAACTTATCCAAGAAAATATATTTACAATGAAATGTGACAGGTCACAGGTGATTTACATGCCATAAATAACTATTTAAATCCAACAAGGTCGGCTAAACTTAAAGGCTGGCAATTCTTTATATCAACCAATTATTCAAACCATAGAATGAATCCCTAAACAACCCAAGGACATTCTATTGGCTAATGGAGTAAAAAATGACACGATCAATGGTTACTATTGACGGCAACGAAGCGACAGCTTTTGTTGCCCATCACCTGAGCGAAGTGATAGCGATTTATCCAATCACGCCCTCTTCTGCTATGGGTGAATTTGCAGACGAGTGGTCTGCACAAAAGCGAACTAACATTTGGGGAACTATTCCGCTCGTGATTGAAATGCAATCTGAAGGTGGCGCAGCTGGGGCTGTGCATGGCGCTTTACAAACTGGCGCTTTGACAACCACTTTCACTGCCTCCCAGGGATTACTGCTCATGATCCCGAATATGTATAAAATTGCGGGCGAGCTAACCTCCACAGTATTCCACGTCTCCGCTCGCGCGGTTGCTACTCATGCGCTATCTATTTTCGGAGACCAGTCAGATGTGATGGCTACTCGTGCCACGGGATTTGCGCTGTTAGCATCGAACTCTCCCCAAGAAGCTCAGGATCTTGCACTCATAGCTCATGCTACTACTCTGGAAGCTCGCGTTCCATTCATCCACTTTTTTGATGGTTTCCGCACCTCTCATGAAGTCAACAAGATCGAACAACTAACAATTGATGAAATGCGGGAAATGATCAATGAACAATTGGTGCGCGACCATCGCGCGCGCGCCTTATCCCCTGACAATCCATTCGTACGCGGCACGGCTCACAATCCAGATGTGTTCTTCCAGGCGCGGGAAACGGTCAATCCCTTTTACAATGCCTGTCCCGAAATTGTCCAAAAAACCATGGATAAATTTGCTGGTCTGGTTGGTCGTCAATATCACCTGTTTGATTATGTCGGAGCTCCGGATGCCGAAAGGGTCATAGTAGTTATGGGGTCAGGTGCTGAAACTACTGGCGAAACCGCCATGCACCTGTTGGAAAAAGGCGAAAAAGTAGGCGTGGTCAAGGTCCATCTTTACCGTCCTTTCTCTGTCGATCATTTTATTAAGGCACTTCCCAAAACAGTGAAAAAAATTGCCGTGCTCGATCGCACGAAAGAACCAGGCGCAGCGGGTGAGCCGTTGTATGTTGATGTAGTGACCGCGGTGAACGAAGGCATCTCTGAGAGCGATCGGATCATTATCACTGGCGGGCGCTACGGCCTTTCATCCAAGGAATTCACCCCTGCCATGGTCAAAGGCGTTTTCGATGAATTGAAGAAAGCCAAACCAAAAAATCATTTCACAATTGGCATTCATGATGATGTGACCCACACCAGCCTCGACTATGACCCCAATTTCAATATAGAATCTTCTGAAACTGTGCGCTGTGTATTTTGGGGTTTGGGGGCTGATGGTACAGTGGGTGCCAACAAGAACTCGATCAAGATTATCGGTGAGGAAACTCCATTTTTCGCCCAGGGTTATTTCTTCTATGATTCGAAGAAATCCGGTACTGTTACCTTATCTCACCTACGTTTTGGACCAAAACCCATCCGCGCACCTTATCTAATTAGCCAAGCGAATTTTGTGGCTTGCCACCAATTCTCCTTCCTGGAGCGCTTCGATGTTCTAAAGTATGCTCAACCTGGATCTGTTTTCCTTCTCAACAGTATCTATGGTCCCGAACAGGTCTGGGACCATCTACCGAGAGAAACCCAACAGGCGATTATCGATAAGAACCTGCGCTTCTTCGTTATCGATGCATACGATATTGCGGATAAGACTGGGATGGGTAACCGGATCAATACCATTATGCAGACGTGCTTCTTTGCAATAAGCGGTGTTTTAGAGAAAGAACAGGCTGTTGCAGAAATTAAACATGCCATCGAAAAGAGCTATGGTAAGCGAGGTGAAGCAGTTGTTCTGCAAAACTTCGCTGCCGTAGATCAGACCTTGGAAAATCTCTTTGAAGTGAAAGTACCATCGCAAGTAACCAGCACTTTTACCCGCCGTGACGTGGTTTCCGAGGAAGCGCCTCAGTTTGTGCGCCAGGTGTTGGCACCAATCATTGCTCTAGAAGGTGATAGCCTACCCGTAAGCGCTTTTCCAGTGGATGGCACCTATCCTTCAGCTACCACCCAATGGGAAAAGAGAAATATCACCCTGGAGATCCCCGTTTGGGAATCCGATATCTGTATCCAATGCGGAAAATGCTGTTTTGTTTGTCCACATGCCGTGATTCGTGAAAAAGTATATGACTCATCCTATCTGAAAAATGCCCCCTCGAGCTGGCTCTCTACAGAAGCCCGGTGGAAAGAGTTTCCAGACTTGAAATACACACTTGCGGTCTCCCCTGAGGACTGCACCGGATGTAGCCTTTGCGTAGAAGTCTGCCCTGCAAAGGATAAAAGCCAGGTTGGTCGTAAAGCGATCAATATGGCACCCCAACCACCTATCCGTGAGCGTGAGAGAACGAATTGGGAATATTTCTTGACCCTGCCTGAAGTCGATCGCACACAGATCAGCTTGAAAACAGTCAAGAACTCACAATTGTTGCAGCCACTTTTTGAGTTTTCCGGCGCTTGCGCTGGCTGTGGCGAAACTCCCTACATCAAGCTGCTCAGCCAGCTCTTCGGCGACCGTGCGATTATTGCCAATGCCACCGGTTGCTCATCCATCTATGGTGGCAATTTACCAACCACCCCGTATGCACAAAATAAAGATGGCCGAGGACCAGCCTGGTCGAACTCTCTCTTTGAAGATAACGCTGAGTTCGGCCTAGGTATGCGCCTTACTCTCGATAAACACTCAGAGTATGCACGTGAGCTGCTCTCTCAACTGGCGAACACCATCGGTAATGAATTAGCAAATGAAATTCTCACGGCAGATCAATCTACCGAAGCTGGCATTCAACAACAAAGAGAGAGAGTCGCTCTCCTCAAACAACGCTTGCAAAATATCGATGATCTGCGCGCCCTCGATTTACTCAGCCTTGCGGACGTGTTAGTCCGTAAAAGCGTTTGGATTCTCGGGGGAGACGGCTGGGCTTATGACATTGGTTATGGCGGTCTGGATCATGTGCTGGCCTCGGGTCGCAATGTTAATCTACTCGTCTTAGACACCGAGGTTTACTCTAGCACGGGAGGCCAGGCATTGAAAGCCACTCCACGTGCTGCGGTAGCCAAGTTTGCTGCACAGGGAAAGGGACTCCCGAAGAAAGACCTGGGAATGATCGCCATGTCCTATGGCTACGTTTACGTAGCACGTATCGCTTTCGGCGCAAGTGACCAACAAACACTCAATGCTTTGATTGAAGCAGATTCATACAATGGCCCTTCCTTGATTATTGCATACAGCCACTGTATCAACCACGGATACGATTTAATCAAAGGATTAACCCAACAGAAGTTAGCTGTGGAATCGGGCATATGGCCACTGTACCGTTTCAATCCTGCTCTGATTGCTGAAGGTAAGAATCCACTGACAATCGATTCCAAAGAGCCTACCATACCTGTTAGCAAATATGCATACAATGAAACTCGCTACCGTATGTTGCTTCTGAGTGATGAAAATCGCGCTGAAGAGCTGATGATAATGGCTCAGAAAGACGCAAAAAATCGCTGGGCGTTATACCAACAGATGGCAGCCATGCACTACGATGCTTCAAATGAAGGAAATGGAGAATAATTATGGCAGACTTAACAACAACTTACCTTGGGTTGCAATTAAAGAATCCAGTAGTAGCTTCATCCTCTCCCCTTTCTAAAAAGTTGGAGACCGCTCAAGAGTTAGAACAAGCCGGTGTTTCAGCGATTGTGATGTACTCACTCTTTGAAGAGCAGATTATCCAGGAGAGTCTTAAATTACACCGCGATTTAACCCGGGGCACTGATTCTTATGCTGAAGCTTTAACCTATCTACCTGAATACAGTCAATACAGGATTGGGCCAGAGACTTACGTCGAACATCTGCGCAAAGTCAAACACGCTCTCAGCATCCCAATCATCGGGAGCCTGAACGGTGTATCCCCTGGTGGTTGGATCGATTACGCGCGCAAGATTGAAGAGGCAGGTGCAGACGCGCTCGAACTCAACCTCTATTATCTGGCATCTGATCCACAGATCTTCAGCGCTGAACTAGAAGACAGGTCCATCACGCTGGTTGGTGACATTCGCCAACGCGTGAAAATCCCAATCGCTGTGAAACTCAGTCCGTTTTACACTGCCTTGCCCAATTTTGCTCGCCGTCTCACCGCAGTTGGTGCCAATGGATTGGTTCTTTTCAACCGTTTCTACCAGCCCGACTTCGACCTGGAGCAGCTCGAAGTAGTTCCGAACCTGGTATTAAGCGATTCCAACGAGCTACGCCTGCCATTGCGCTGGATTGCCATCCTTTATGGCCGTATCCCCGCCGATTTCGCCCTGACCAGTGGCGTGCACACTGGTATTGATGTGATCAAAGCCATGATGGCAGGCGCCAGTGTGACCACCATCGCCTCCGAGTTCCTGGAAAAAGGGGCTCGCCGGGCTGAGGGAATATTGCAGGAAATTGTCGCCTGGATGGAAGAATATGAATATGTCTCCATTACACAGATGAAAGGCAGCATGAGCCAGCAGGCGGTCGCCGACCCAGCTTCCTTCGAGCGCGCAAATTATATGAAGGTTTTAAGCTCGTATTAGTGGGTATACTGAATTAATAAGAAAATGAGCCCTCTGCTGAAAAACTAGAGGGCTCATTTTTCAATTAAGAATTATTACCTTTTCGAAATATGGCAAACTACCCCGTAGAGATAATAACAAGCCTACAGTGTGCTCCGGTGTAGAAGTTGAGCTTGATCTATGTTATGCTTCTTCGAACTCGGGCAGCTCAACGGTTTTCTTGTGGCGGTAGACGATCCGTCCCCGTGTCAGATCGTACGGAGACATTTCGACGCGCACCCGGTCGCCAAGCAAAATGCGGATGTAGTACTTACGCATCTTGCCAGAAAGGTACGCTAATACCTCGTGCCCGTTATCCAGACGCACTTTAAATTGTGTGCCTGGTAAGGCTTCAACCACAAGACCTTCTACCTGAATCTTATCTTCATCCTTCGCCATAAATTTCTCCAAGTCTAAACTAGTTAAATTTCAATTCGGATTTTATTACCTACTCCTGCTCGGTCAATTGTCGTCGCTTCAACCGCCGGATGGCTTTCTTCTTGTCAATTCGTCGCAGCTCACTCTTCGAAACAAACCAGCGCTTGCGGCGCACCGTGCTTAAAATGCCGCTCTTAGCAACTTTCTTACGAAAGCGTTTGAGCAGTTGATCCTGCGACTCATTCTGGCGCAAATTCACTGTTGCCAAATTTTTCACCTCCTTTCGATTTTGACCGAGTTACCTCGCCTGCTATTCTGAGTACCAATTCAACTCAGAGATAATTCTTAAAAAACACTCGGCTGGCAATCGCGATGCAGCCGAGCTCAGTATAAACTCTCATAAATACCGTGTTCTATCTCTCAATCAATAAGCTCTCTCCTTTGTTCATTAGTCAAGAGCAAGAATAGATGAGCATACTCGCGATGCTATTGTATATTATAGCAACTTAAAGGTTGGTTGTCAATTATTTAAATTTGAGTTAAGAATAGTAATAATACATTGATACGCTTATATCAATGACCTACTTCCCTGGAGTGTCGCCCCTCAGTTGCCAGCGCTGCATCTGTTCACGCCACGATTGAGCATACTTGCCACCACTATTAAGCAGCTCGTGATGGTCTCCCGATTCAACGATCTTCCCACCATCCATTACATGGATGATATCCGCATATGCAGCTGTCGTAAAGCGGTGTGTAATCAAGATGGCAGTGTGTCCTTTGGCTAATTCGCGAAATCTATTTAACCAATCCGCCTCTGCCCAAGGGTCCATGGCACTGGTGGGTTCATCGAGCACAATAATCGGTGCATTTCGATAATAGGCACGCGCTAAGGCAACGCGTTGCCATTCACCCACGCTTAGATCAATTCCGCTTTCAAACCATTTACCTAGCAATGTATCATACCCATCTGGGTATTTTTCAATCACTGAAGCTGCTCCGGATGCTTCTGCTGACTCCTTGATTGTAAGAAGCTCGGGTTTAACAAATATGTTTCCAAAAGCAATGTTCAATCCGGCGGTTTCCTGATATTGCATTGGCTCTTGAAATAAAGCAGTGATTTGCTGTCGTAATTCATCCACCGCGAAGAAACGGATATCTGTTCCATCCAGCTTAATGGAGCCTTGCTGTGGATCGTAGAAACGGCAAAGAAGTTTGATTAAAGTCGTCTTCCCAGCTCCATTCACCCCAACGATGGCGATGATTTTTCCCGCCGGTATCTCTAAATTCAATCCACATACTACTGGGCGATCGCTTCCAGGGTAATTGAACCATACATCATCGAAGAGGATGCCCTGCTGAAGGGATTTAGGCATAGTCTCAGGTTGTGCAGGATCAACCACCTGTGATTCGAGTTCCAGGAATTGAAAAAGATCACTCAAGAATAAGCTGTTGACGTATATCTCTCCCACCTGGGAGAGTAGAGTACGCATCAACTTCTGGCCCTGGTTGAATGCTGAATAAAAAAGGGCTAAATCACCTAATGAGTAAATCCCGCGCACGATCTGTGAGATCATCCAGATCATCGCCAAACCGGTAATCAGGAGGGCAGTCAAGCCCGCAACTGTTTCGGATAGACTCTGATCACGCTGAAGTTTTAATCGCTCTTCTCTCAATCGGATACGTAGACTCCGATAATGCTCGCGAAAATAATCCCCTAAATCAAACAAACGCAGCTCTGGAGCTGTTTCACGAGCGGTCAGGTTGTAATGGTAATACCAGCTTCTGCGTTCATCTTTGGTCGTCTCCATGCTCCAACGATGAAATCTGCGCCTATGTTCCAAGACCACAAAAAAAGCCGGCAAAGTACTGATAAAGAGCGCCACAGGCAACCACCAGCCATATGGAATCAGAACCAGCCCCATCGAAAACAGAGTAATCCCATTTTGAAGCAGACTCCCAGTGCTTTCAAGGATGGCAATGGGACGGCTGCCTGCATCGAATGTTGCTCGGTGCAAATGGTCAAAGTACTCTGAGGAGTCATAAAAGGCTAAATCTACGGACATCGATTTTCTAAAAACGATCTCGCTGATGTGGTCTTTCACCCGCTCTGACTGCTCTGTGCGTATATAGTTACTAAAGCTGCTCAGTAACTCCTGGAGAAGTAGCACACCTCCCATAGCTACAACCGAGAGAATTAGAGATTCCAGGCTGTTGGTATTCGAACCCCCTTGAAGGACCCCAACCAGGCTATCCACCACCAGGCGGGTGAGCTGAACTATAGCAACCGGTAGGATCCCTTGCAAGATCAATAGAGCCACCCAGGCTAGTGTCCAAATGCGCGAGACAGCCCAGATCAAGCTAAACACACGTAGAATATAAGGAAATTGAGCCTTAAACTTCGTGAATCTTCCCATAAAAGTGTCGGTTTGTTTTAAATTAAAAATTGATTGAATTTGCACCGCGTCAAAGTAGTGTCTTCTACATTATACAAGATATCATAATAGGGAATGTGGTTTCAATTCTGGGCTTACTTAAATATTAATAAAAGAGGAGACAAAAGAAATTGACAAAAATGTATTCCTTTGGTAATCTATATATGGTAGAATATTCCAATTAAGCATAACCGCAAACACGCACTCTTTACAATGAGTTGTGAAGTGGTTTATCAAAGATAAATACTAAAACCTAATCGCAATACCCTTCAGAGATGAATGTGGATGTTTAGGGGAACTCATAATGTGATCTAAAAATGAACTGAGGAGGAGATGATGTCAGGCACAAAGACACAATGGACCAAACCCCAATTAATTGTACTTGCAAAAGGGACACCTGAGGAGAGCGTGCTGACGAATTGCAAGACGATGAACCCCAATCAGCCATTTTCCGGCCCGACTGACCCTGTGGCGCAGGACACCTGTGCTTCTGGCACGGCTACCAATTGCTCCCCTTGCCAATCTCGAGGTTTGGGTGCTAGCTAGTCCGCTTGGTTTTTCGTTTCAACTTGTTGCGTAGTGTGCATAAAAAGGGAGGCCAACCCCCATTCAGCCTCCCATAATATTCTTTGTTCGCTATTATTAATTTATTCCTGATCAGTTTGATCTGCGAAGATGCCTGCAGGAAGCTTTACTGCACCAGATCAAATCCATTTATTATCGGTGTGACAGCTCCCCACTTAATCTTCACCCCTTCTGAAGGGGAAAAATGAGTCCAGTTATACGGAAGGAACTCCCGAGGCTGCCTTTGGATGGCAGACTCGATCTCACTTATCGTTGCAATAACACTTGTCTCCACTGTTGGCTGTGGTTACCCCCTGATTCCTCTCACCGCCAGGATGAGCTATCATTCGACGAAATCAGGCGCATCGTCGATGAAGCTCGCAAGATGGGCTGCCAAACCTGGGCTATTTCGGGTGGCGAGCCGATGTTGCGGCCTGATTTCACCGAGATCTTCGACTACATCACCCGCAAATCGATGTCTTACCGCTTAAATACCAATGGCACACTGAT
>Ga0102851_10000362_pt1 | contig 22286 bp, 16 predicted proteins | sample Mud3Dept3metaG_FD_79558 | JGI IMG/M metagenome (GOLD analysis project Ga0102851, IMG submission 79558) | Freshwater wetland microbial communities from Ohio, USA, analyzing the effect of biotic and abiotic controls - Mud 3 Core 4 Depth 3... | ecosystem: Environmental > Aquatic > Freshwater >... | reverse complement strand
CGGGGGTAGGCCGGGAACCGGTTCGGGTTGAGGGGGTCCGGCTGCCAGCCGGCCGACCTCTTGAGCCAATCGCCCACATCCTGGATTCCCCGCAATGGCGTCAATGGGTCATTCACAGAAAGGGAGTAGGTGAACCGGGCATCATCCCGAAACCGGTAGGTGCGGAACCAGACATCCGACATCCCGAGCCTTTCCATCCGGTTCGAAGGGATGTCTCCCCACAGTCCGTTGTTCGCCATGAGCACCACGTTCCTGGTCTCTTCACCGCCGCGAAAGAGAAAAGTCACCCAAATTTCACCGGTGTCAGAACCCGCCGGCTCGACGAGAGGGGCTCCCTTTTCCGAAATCTCATTCCAGAATTTCTCGACGGCCGCAGAATCGCCCTTTTCAACATGGCCGGCGAGGGCGGCCAGCCGGGGGCTCGCGATCGGCTTTTCTTGGGATGCGACTGGGGCGGCCAAGAAAAGCCAAACCAGGGCGGCGGCCGCGTTTGCTGTCGAGGCGGGTGGGAATCTCATGCGCGGTTCACAGTTTCCTGCTTCGCAAAGGAAGATAATCCGCCGTGTCGGCGGGTGTCAAGCCGGTCCGGCCATTTTCCTGTTTTATAGGACACGTGGACATTCTTGAGACGCCGGGGACCTCCATGGATATGCCTCCCATCAAGGGATGGGCACCTTTTTCCCCTGGGGCGGCGGCGCGGGTTGGTCTGATCAATGACTTGGCACGTTTCTTGAAGTTGCGAACAGAGCAGGGGTTGCTGATGAATACGGGAAGTTGGAGGTGAGTCATGAACGCGATCTTCAGCACCAGGGAATTCGAAGCCCAGGGAAAACGCGTCTTTGAGCTGATCAAGAAGAAGTACCCCGCGGAGTCGACGAGAAGGTTCCATACCATACCCGCCCTAAAAAACGGGCTCAAGAGGTTATGCTCGACCGGAGTCGTGGTGGCGGTGGTGAATTCGGAGGTCGAGCTCCTGGAGCTCGCCCTTCCCCCGGCCCTTCCCCAGAGCATGGCCGTCGTCGTGATCCTCCCCGGACGGGACGAAAGCCTGCTTCGCGTCGCCGCCGCCCTTCGGCCCGCGCTCATCTGGTTTGATGATAACTCGGTTGAGGACTTGATGGCAATCATCGACCGGATCAAGGTCGATCAGCGGGTTAAAAGAGAGGAGCTCGAAGACCTGGAGCTTTCCTGGTCGGAGGACTATCCCAGCATCACGCGCTTCCTTTGGCATTCGATGAAGACCCGCGGCCCGGGCATCCAGGGCCTGGCTGAGATCGTCTATTATGCTTAGAGAGATCCCTGCTGCCGATAACTTCAACTCCCCTTGGAGCGGCGCGAAGCCTGTGAAGGAAAGCAGGGAGAAGTTCCGGATGTAATAATCAGGCGGAGAATCCTGCCTCCCGATATAGCCAAAAGACCGAGCAGCGCCTTTCCTCCAAGGACTGAGCCGGCGAATGCGAGCTGTCCGTTGAGCTCTCAGGTAGTTATGAGAACCAGAAAGTAGGCCGGGGAAAGCAAAGCCAAAGGGAGGATGAATTTCCAGGCGCTTTTTTCGTCGGAGACCGACCCGGCGAAAACCTTGGCCAGGAATATAAAGAGAAGGGTTGTCGGCGCGATGTAGAGGTCCATTTCCCTGACCCCGAGGTCAAATCCCCAGAACAGTACGATCAGGAATTGAGAGATCCCGAAGAGAAAAAGGAGGAAATCGGACCGGGTCAAGGAAAATCTCTTTTTCCAGCGGACGAGTAAGATCATGAAGGCGAAGGCTCCGGTGATGAAGAGGATCCACGCCCTCGAGATGAAGTAGCCGTTTTCGAGGAAGTTGACGGCCTTGGGAAAGTGGATGTGGACCGGAAGGAAGGATATGAAACGGCGGCCGTCGAACCCGCCCGCGGCGGTATGGAACAGGAGGTTGAAGCCCAGGACCCTGACGCTCCCGAGGAAAGCCAAAAACGTCACCCCGGCGGTCAGGACGATCAGGACATACGGCTTGAGCAGGGATTTCCACCTCCTGTCTTCGCCGTCCGGGCCGGGCTTCAGGAGAGGCAGGAGGAGGATGACCGGCAATGAGAAGAAGGCCGACCCATGGAACAGGCCCGCGACGACGGCCAGGAATGCCGAAAGGACCAGGGGTTTCGTTGACGATCCTGGGCGAATGTACCTCTGGGCCGACAGGACAGACAGAAGAAGGAACGGGAGGGGATAATAACTGAATTCCGGGAGCCCGAAAAAGAGAACGTTGAAGCCGAAAGTCAGGACGATGAGAAAGAGTGCGAGCTTCTTCCGCAAGGAGAGCTCTTCGAAGGAATTGACCAGCCGGAAGAGGGCAAGAAGGAAAATGAGTCCGATGATCTTGCCCGTAGTGATCAGCGTCGTCCGGGCGCTGATCCCAAAGAGCGATCGGCCGACGCGGAAGAAAATTTTGTTGATCATCAGGCTCAGGGATTCGGCGAAAGAGATGTCCGGATTCCCGCTCCCCAGGTTGAGGACCCACAAGAGGCTGTCGCCGACCGACCGGGTGACGAACGGGATGACAATAAAGACAATCGGCAGCCCGACCAGGAGGGGTAAAAGAAGGGGGAGTTTTTGTCCGCGGGGCCGGGAAGAAAATAGAAAGAACGCGATCAGCAGGAGGATCGCCAAAAAGATGTTGAATAATAAAGACGCTCTCAGGGCTTTCTGGGGATCGGGATGTCCCGAGAAGTCCAGGACTCCGCCGACGTTCAGGACGGAAAATACGAAAACGGCCGTGATCAGGAGGAGAAGGGCAGGAACAAGCATCGTAAAGGGGGGTCCCCTCGGGGACTGCCGCTCGATGATCAGGCCGTATAGGGAAAGAATCGTCAAGAATCCCAGGCTGATCAGGATGAAGAGAAAGGCGAACTGGTAGCCCGCTAACGGCAACGAAAGAACGGGTTCCCTGGAGATGCGGACATTGATGCTTTTGACGGAATCCTCCCGGGGAGAAAGCCGGACCGAGCCGATGACCAGGTTGGCCTTGATTTCCATGGCGAAGAGGCGATCGCTCACTTTGACGGCCGGAACGGCACTCTCTTCGGTTGTCACAAGCTTCAGGCTTTCGATATCCCGGTCGGTTTCGATCAGGACGCGGCCGGGACGGAGGTTCAGGATCCAGAATTTCTCTTTTTTCTGGCGGGGGTTCCTGAACCGGAGAATATATGAATCCTCTCGCGAGCATGTACCCTTGAAAACCAGGGTGTTCCGGGAATCCAGGTAGTGTACGGTTCCCACGTAGGCAAGCGCCATAACTCCGGAGACAATGAGGGCGATTATTATCCGCCGCTTCGCCCCGCTTCCGGCGGATGGCGACTCGGAGTGGGATCCGGGCTTGGTCATGAGCGGCCTCCGCTCCTGGGTTTTGGCCGGATGTCGATCCTCCAGGTTCCTTTGTCCTCGGGGTAGCGGCCCTGGTACGGAAGCGTCACGGTGTACGATCCCCCCTCGATGAGCCTGCGGAAGGGGACCTCAAAGACAATCTTGAAGTCGGAGAGGCTGGCCGATCCGGACCTTGAGCCCCAGGTGATCGGAGCCGGCCCGAAGTCGGTCCAGAAACTCAGCTGCACTTTCTGGGGAGGCGCCTTGGACTGAGCGGCGGCCTCATCCTCCGCCGTCGGTTCGGCTTCTATGGCCAATCCGCCGCCGAATTCCCGTGGCCGCTCATTGAGGAAGGACGCCGTGTGAGGTTCTTCGCCCGCTTGAACCTCATTCAAGACGAGCTTGGAGAAGGTGCCTGTTCCCTTTCCGGCGTTGACCTGGCAGCGGCCGAGCAACGGGTCTTCGTCCGGGTCGAATTCGAAAGTGACGGAGGAGAAATCCACTTTAAGGGAAAGCTCGGCGAGGCTGTGCCGGCCGTCGGGGACGAAAGGCGAAGCGGCATCGAGCTCCAGCTGAACCCTGAAGGCGCGGGAGGTGATGGGGGCCGAGCCGCAAAGCTGGACGATGAAGACCGTCAAGGTGATGGCCGCGGCTTTCTTTCCGATCATCTCAATCCTTGTCTCCGTCCCTCATTTTTATCAGTGACGCCGGGGATGTGGAGCGCTTGCCGGGCCATATTATAGAGGATTATCCCCGTCCTGTCGCCTGGGCTCCGGGGAGGAGATATTGTGAAAAATAGGACGGCCCCCGGAGGGGGACCGTCCCTTGCTGTTCCGTGGAGACTTGGCTACAGAGCCTTGCGGATGTAGATGTTGCCCTCGTAAGTCGTCAGCTGGATCTCGACACCGCCGCCGTTTATCAAACCCAGAGTGGCTTTTTCAAAGGACACCCTGTAGCCCCCGCCCTCCTTGCGCTCGTCCTCTTCCTTCTTCTGCTGGCTCGGGGTCAGACGGATATCGAAATCCGTGAAGATCTGCCCTTCATCGGTTTTGATCTTCAGACTGGCCTTGACGTCCGCCGGCAGCGTGATGTCGATATCGCCGTCCATGGCGCTCAATGACATCGGCTTTCCCGGGAGGACCTTCCCGAAGACGGCCTTGATCTCGCCGTCCGAGGAATCAGCGATAACAGGCCCGGAGACGTTGGTCAGGACGATCGGGCCTTCGCTTGTTTCTACCTCGATCTCTCCGTCCACCCTGTCCACGGCGACGCCCTTCTCGTCATCGCGGCAGGAGAGCTGCAGTGAGGTCGAAAAGGGAACCTGGATGAGGAGGTCCACGGCCCTTTTCCCCTCTTCGACATTCACCTGGATGACATTCTCCTCTTCTTCGATGGTCAGCCCCGCGCTTTCGACCTCGAGCTTCTTCATGCCCTTGGCCTTTTCAGCCTGGGCCCTTTTCCTGGCCATCTCCTCCTCGTCCAACTCCTCTTCCTCTTCCGCCAAAGCGGCCAGCTCTTCCTGCTCGTCTTTTGTCAGGATCCTCTCCCGCCAGCGGGCATCGATGATGACGTCCTTGCCCTCATAGCCCCGGACGGTGATGCTTCCCTCGTTGATGTCCACCTCCAGGGTTCCCGGCTTGGCCGGGTTGGAAAAGCTCACCACCGCATGGTCCGTCTGGACATCCTGCGCGTTGTCGGCGAGCCCGGCGGCCCACAAAAGAATGATGATCCCCGCGAGCCTGACGATTGTTTTCATGGCCTTCTCCTTTTTTGTTTGAGATTATTCGGTCAGCTGAGCTGGACAAGCCCCAGCTCGGCGCGTTTCTTCACCTTGGGGTTCAGCTTTTCATCCTGGACGAGCCGCTCGAGGGCTTCCACGGCCCGCCTGTCCCGGATCTCAACCAGGAGGCTGATCAGCGACATCTGGACAAGGGCGGAGCTTTGCCGGGAAAGGGAATCGATGAGCCCCTCTTTGACCTCGGGGTGGTTATAGAAGAGATAGAGCGCGTCCACCGCGGCCAGGCGGACGTTGACGTTGGCGTCGTGATTCAGGGTATCGAGCAGGGCCTGGATGATCTCCTCGCCGGGCCGGTCGATCCGGGCGCTCCAGCTGACTCCCAAAAGCCTCTCGCTCGGAGACGCCTGTTTGAGGAGCGAGACGGCCACGATCCGCCTCATTGCATCGACCTCGCCCCTGAGGCCGGCCACTTCCGTCCGCGCGGTCGAGCGGGAACGCACGCTCATCAGGTAGCCGCTGCCGAGGCCGGCGGCCATGAGCACCAAGGCGAGCGCGATCTGGTAGGCCGGCCTCCTGGGCATGAGCCGTCCGAGCCAATCAGACAGAATCTGCCCAAGGCTTATCCTGACCCGTTCTTTTCCCAGGCCCTCCTTGTAGGCTTCGAGCATCCCGTAAAAGCGGCTCCGGAGGGCTCCGCTGGGCGACTCCTGGGGCAACACTCCGAGCTTCGTCCAAACGGCGCTCAGGCCCTCCAGTTCCTCCCGGCAGGCGGGACAGGAAGCCAGGTGCCCGCGGAACTCGGCCAGGTCGCCGGCCGGCAGTTCTCCCGTCAGGTAATCAACGAATCCCTCTCTGATGGTTACACAGGTCATGGCGTCTCGCCTCCCTGGAGTTCGAAGTAGATCTTTCCGAGCTCCTTGACGGCCCGGTGGATCGTGGACTTGATCGAGCCGATATCGCAGCCCATGAGCTCGGCGATCTCCCGGTATTTCATTCCCTGGAAGCGGCTGAGAAGGAGGATTTCCTTCTTCCGAAGAGGCAGGCGGTCCAGGGCTCGCCTGAGCGTGGCCGCTTCCTCTCCCGAGCTCAACCTCTCGACCGTATCCGGCCCGGCCGCCGCCGGCTCGTCGAACTGCTCGTCGATCGGGAGTTCCGGCTTCTGCTTCCGCAGATGATCGACATGGACGTTGCGGGCGATCTGGTACATCCAGACGGCGAACCGGCTTTGACTCAGGTAGGTCTCCCGATACTTGAGGATGCGCAAGAAGACGTCTTGCACCAGGTCCTCGCTGACGCTCCGGTTTCCGGTCAGCCGCAGGAAAAAATTGAAGAGCATGATGTGATGCCTCTCGAAGAGGATGGCCAGGCGTTCGACCTTCCCGTCCCTGACGTCCTCCATCAGCCGGTTATCGGATATCGGGTCCACGGATCTCCTTGGTCACTCGGGCTCAGTGATATAGACTCGGCTTCCCCGAAAAGGTTACACCAAAACCGGAATTTTTGTCATTTTCAGGTACCGGCACGCCGGGGCGGGGAAGCGGGGCCCGGAGAAATCTGGTATCATTGGGGATTCCGAGGAGATCCTGGTGGATGCCATACGGGTCGAGAGCCTGACCGCCAGTCTCTTGGAGCGCGCCAATCAGGGAAGTAAAAGGGAATCCGGGGTTCAGCGGTTGACCAAGCTTTCCCACTCGAAAAGGTCCGGATTGTGCTCATAGCTTCGCAGCGCTTCGGCCGTCTCGGGGGAGACCCGGTTCAGCTGGACGGCCAGGGCATCGATTTTGGAGCGGCCGATCTCGACCAGGGAGAACACCCGGATGCGGATCTCCGTTTTCTTGAACCTCCCGAAATACGCCCGGTTGAAGAGAACGTCCGTCATCCGGAAATTCGGGTTGAGGACGGCCAGGGGCCTGATTCCCGCTTCTTCAAAAGCCCTCTCCCAAAGAGGCAGGGAATAGCCGTAATGAGTGCAGTTGAGGCTGGCGAGGAGCGGCGGAGGAGGTGAGGGGAGCTTCTCCACCGCCTCGCTGACGCAACCGGATATGAGCATGCCGGTTTCATCGCCCCGGGGATCGTTTTCGATGAAGCTCTCGAGCTCCGGGCAGGACTGGCCATGGATTCTCGCGGCGGCGAACCCCAGTCTCTCCAATTCGCTCGGATAGGTGCGCTCGAGGATCGTCGTTGCCGTCCCGAAAATGAGGACCGAGGCTTCAGGATGGTCCTTGAGCCCTTGGGCGAGGAGCTCGACCCCGGAATCGACGATGCCAAGGACAGGGATATCGCCTTTTCCTGAAAACACGGTGTCCTTATAGAGCACCGAGAGGGTGTTGCAGCCGATGAGGATGACGCCGGGCCGAAAACGGCCGCGCAGGCTTTCGAGGGCGCTGTCAAAAACCCGGATTTTTTCTTCCCGGCTTTTCAGGCTGTTGTAGCCGCCTTCATTGGAGAACAGGGCGTTGAAGAAGACGAAGTCCACCTCTTCGAAGATCCCCGTCTCCTTCATCCTCCGGGCGGCCTCGGCCAGGATCGACAACCCGCCCAAGCCCGAGTCGGTGACGGCGACCTTCAGTCTGGTCTTCTGGAAGAGCGGGGAGACCGCTTCTTTTTGGCAGGGGGTGCTTCCGGCCCGGGCAGTCGCCGGCGGGGGAGCCGTTATGGAAAGGGACAGGATCAGGACAACCCGCCCAGCCCAGAAGGGGTGGGCTGGATGATAAGGGGTATGCTTGGGATCCATCCTGAGTTTTATTCTAGCAGATTCCTTCCGGTCCGGGAATTTCTTTTGACCTGCTGTTTTGAGCTCCGGCCTCGGGCCCTGCTGAAGTCGTTCCTCTCTTTCCCAACCTTTCCGGTTATATCCGCGTATGGGAAGATGAGCCCCCGGGTGTTTGACTAAACACGCCGTTGCCGGTATCTTAAGCTCAAGGACGACGTTCGCGAGGTCAGGCCGCATGAAATGCCCCCGCTGTGAGCACGATAACCCGAGCGACAGCGCGTACTGCAGCCGCTGCGGGACCCAGCTCATCAGGCAGCCTTCCGCCGCGTCCCTGACCCAGACGGCCACTTTCCTGGCGTCGCCCCGGGCCCTCGCCGTGGGAGGGACATTCGCCGGCCGTTACCAGGTCACGGAGGAGCTGGGCAAGGGGGGCATGGGCCGGGTCTACAAAGCCTTCGACACCGAGATCAGGGAGCACGTCGCTCTCAAAGTGCTGAATCCCGAAATCGCCTCCGACGAGACCATCATCGAGCGGTTCCGCAATGAGCTGAAACTTGCCCGCCGGATTTCCCACCGCCACGTCTGCCGGATGTATGACCTGGGCCGGGCCGAAGAAACGACCTATATCACGATGGAGTACGTCTCGGGCGAGGACTTGAAGGCTCTTCTCCGGAGGATCGGTCATCTTCCCGCCGGCCGGGCCGTCCGCGTCTCGGAACAGGTGGCCGAAGGGCTGACGGAGGCGCACCGGGCGGGTGTCGTCCACCGCGACCTCAAACCCCAGAACATCATGATCGACCGCGAGGGCAACGCCCGGATCATGGACTTCGGGATCGCCCGGGCCCTGAGGGCAAAAGGGATCACCGACCCGGGGATGGTCATCGGGACCCCCGACTACATGGCGCCCGAGCAATTGGAAGGCCAGGACGCCGACGAGAGGACGGATATCTATGCGCTGGGGGCGATCCTGTATGAGATGTTGACCGGCGGTCCGCCCTTTGAGGGCGAGACGCCTCTCGCCGTGGCCATGAAGCACAAAACGGAAAAGCCCCCAGATCCCCGGGAGACCAACGCTCAGGTGCCGGAAACCCTGAGCCGTCTCATCCTCCGCTGCCTGGAGAAGGACAGGGAGAAAAGGTTTCAGTCGGCCGAAGAGGTTCTGACCGGACTGAGAGCGCTCGGTCGCCAGCTCCCCTCGACCGGAGCAACCAGAGGCGGGATCACAAAAACGCTCCGGTTTCGGATGAAGCGGCCGCTGCGGCTCGGCGTCATCGCCGCGACGGTGATTATCGGGCTGGCGGCCGCCGGCTATTTGATCTTCGGCCGCAAGGGGCCGTCCGCCCGTCCTCCCGGGGCACCGGCGGCTTCTCCCTCCGCCTATACAAGCTCGTTGGCCGTCCTGCCGTTTGAGGACTTGAGTCCCCTCCAGGACCAGGCGGTCTTCGCCGTCGGCATCACGGACGACCTGATCACGAAGCTTTCGACGATCGGCCAGCTCAAGGTGATCTCTCGCCAGTCGGTGATGCGTTTCCGGGGCGGGGACAAAGACCTCCGGGAGGTCGGGAAGGAGCTGGGCGTCGAGAACATACTGGAGGGAAGCATCCAGAGAGAGAAGGACAATATCCGCGTCAACGTCAAGCTGACCCGGGCGGACGACGGCTCCAACCTCTGGGGAGAGACCTACGACCGCAAGGTTGAAAGCATCTTTTCCGTGCAGGACGAGATTTCCAAGGCTGTGGTCAACGCCCTGCGGATCGAGCTCGTGGCCGGCCAGGACTACATGCTGGTCAAGCGATACACCCAGGACCCGGACGCCTATAACCTCTATATGGAGGGGCGGCTGAACTGGAACAAGCGGACCGAGGAGGGCCTCCGGGCATCTATCGATTATTACCAAAAGGCCATCTCCAAGGACCCGCAATTCGCTCTGGCCTACGCCGGCATCGCCGACGCTTACAGCTACCTGGGGCGCCTGGCGTTCGCCCGGCCCGCCGAGGTTTACCCCAAAGCCAAAGAGGCCGCCGAGAAAGCCCTCGAGATCGACGATACCCTCGCCGAAGGCTACATCGCCCTGGCCTTCATCAAATATAACTATGACTGGAACTGGCTGGACGCCGAGATCGATTTCAACTGGGCCATCGGCCTGAACCCCAACTATGCGACGGCCTACCTGTATTACGGTTCGCTCCTGGTCAACCTGGGGCGGTTCGAGGAGGCGATGGCCAAGTATGAGAAGGCCCAGGAGCTTGAGCCGGGCTCGCTTAGCGCAAAAGGGCTGATCGGTCAGCTCTTTTACTATACGCGCCAATACGACAAGGCGATCCGGCTCTGGCGCGAAAGCCTAAAAGCGGAACCCGGCCGCACCTGGGCTCATATCAATCTCGGGCTGGCCCTGCTGCAAAAAGGGTCGGCTAAGAAAGCGCTCCAGGAGTTTGAGAAGGGCGCCCGCCTGCCGGGGGGTGCAACGCACGGCTCTTTCGGAAGAGCCCTGGTCTATGCGGCCACCGGGAAAAGGGAGAACGCCGAGGGCGAGCTTCAGGCCCTAGTCGAGCGGTCAAAACAAGCCTACGTTCCCTTTTACTACATGGCGGAGATCAGCGCTGCCCTGGGCGAGAAGGAGAGAGCGTTTGAATACCTGGCCATGTCTTATGCCGAAAGGGACGCCGAGCAGATGTTCCTGAGATTCGACCCCCAGATGGACCCCCTCCGGGACGATCCCCGGTTCGACGACTGGCTCGCCAAAATGAACCTCCGCTAAAATAGGGGACGTTCCCCAAAGTGCCACCCTGGCCCCTCAGTCTCCGAAGCTCGTGCCGATCGAGCGGGCCGCGGCGATCAGCGGGTGGTCGAGAGGGACCGTTCTCGGCCCGCCGGCAGCGACCTCGAGGGGAACCGAGGTGATGGAGCCGTCCTTAACGGCTGCCATCCGGCCGAGCTCGCCCCGGACGATCAGATCGACGGTCTCAGCCCCCAGCTGTGTCGCGAGAACGCGGTCGGCGGCGGTCGGAGACCCGCCCCTTTGGAGATGCCCCAGGACCACGGTCCGCGCCTCCATCCCGGTCGCCCTCTCGAGTTGATCCTGGAGGACGAAGCCGATCCCGCCCAGCCGCACCGGGTCGGTGCTTTTCTCGACGATCCTCTTTATGACGATATCCCCTCCCCTCGGCCTGGCGCCCTCGGCGATGACGACAATGCTGAACTTCCGGCCTTTCCGCTTGCGCTCCTTCACTTTGGCGGCCACGGCGCCGAGGTCATAGGGGACCTCCGGGATGAGGATGATGTCTCCCCCTCCGGCGACTCCGGCATAGAGCGCGATCCAGCCGGCCCGGCGGCCCATGACCTCGATGATCATGATGCGGTGATGGGACTGGGCGGTGCTGTGGATCCGGTCGACGGCATCCGTGGCGACGGCCACGGCGGAGTCGAACCCGAACGTAACCTCGGTGCCGCGGAGGTCATTGTCGATCGTCTTGGGGACGCCCACGACCGGAACTCCGTCCAGCATCAGCCGGTGGGCGATGCTGAGCGTGCCGTCGCCGCCGATGCAGACCAGGGCATCGATCCCCCACTTTTGGGAGTTCCGGACGGCCTTTCGGGAGACGTCCTTGAAGCGGACGCGGCGGCCGGATTTTTCCGCGTATTGGTAAGGGTTTGAAGTGTTGGAGGTGCCGAGGATCGTGCCGCCGACCGTCAGGATCCCCGAGACGTCATCGTAGTGCAGCCTGCGATGGCGGTCGTGGATGAGTCCTTCGTAGCCGTCGGCGACGCCGATGATCTCCATCCCGTATTCCAGAATGGCCTTTTTGGCCACCGAGCGGATGACCGCGTTTATGCCCGGGCAATCTCCGCCACCCGTCAGGATGGCGATCCGGTTATTCTTTTTCATGCGGCACCTCCCGAGGGCGGGGTGTCACCCCGTGCCCCTTTCCCTTTATAAGCCATCCGTCGCCCGCCCGCAAGTCAACGTGGTGAATCATCTAATATGGAACCGAAGGAGAAGCCGTTGAATCACCAAAAAAGGCAACCAATTTCATTCCGGGGACAGCAACCATAATTCTCGTTGCCGAAAGCTTCTGGAATTCGCTGTTGATTAGAGAAGGAAATTTACGGGCGTGATCGCCATTGCTCCCAAGAACTGAAGCCGATGAGTGCCCGCGGTTGCGAATTAAGGTTAGTGTCCCCGGAATTATGGCAGGGTGTCCCTTTGGGTTTCCTCTCCGACTAAAGAGGTGTCCGGTGAGGAACGGCCCTCACAGGCTAAATATTACTAATCCTATATAATATATTGAATTGATAAGAAATAAGCGATAGAATAAAAGATCATCCCGAGGAGGCGGACATGGCTATTCATCAAAAGAAGAGCGGTCTGACGCGCCGGAGCTTCCTGCGGACCCTGGCAGCAGGGGCGGCCGTCCCCTATGCGAAGGGGTTCCCGGGCCTCAGGACTCAGGCCGTGCTCAACAACTTGTACTGGCTGAAGAATATCCCGGACCTTCCGTTCTATGATCCCGGCGAGCCAAATCACCACCTCGGCCTGGACTCGCTCCTCTATCTCATGGCCGACAAGGGGCTCAAATTCTACCGGACGTCTGGAGGCCACCCCTTGGGCGGGCCGTCGGGGCTTATTGCCACCCGCGACGTCGTTCTCATCAAGGTCAACGCCCAGTGGAAGTACCGGGGCTGCACCAATTCCGATCTCATCCGGGGTCTCATCCAGAGGATCCTCGACCACCCGGACGGCTTCAGCGGCGAAGTGGTTATCATTGAAAACGGGCAGGGCCGCGGGAGTCTCCGCTGCGATACGTCCGGCGCCTACGGCGGGGACACGAGCGTTCACGCCAACGCCAACGACGAAAGCCACCACTTCCTTTACCTGGTCGACACCGTCTTCAACGACCCCCGGGTTTCGGCCTATCTCCTCGACCCGATCCGGGGGAATTTTCTGGGCGATAATGATCATATCCATGACGGCTACCGGAAGATCGAGAACGTATCCTATCCCTGTTTCACGACCGCCGGCGGCAACAGGATCGAGCTTGGACGAGGGGTCTGGAGGGCGGGCGACTATCGCGGGAACCTCAAAATCATCAATGTGCCCGTTCTCAAGCATCACGACAAGGGGGGGTCGGAGATCACCGCCAGCCTGAAGCACATGTACGGTGTCGTGTCGATGCTGGACAGCTGGCGCGATATCCGGCACTACAGCGAGCTCGGTGAAACATGCGGCAAGATGATGGCCTCGGTGGTGAGGCCGGTCCTCAACATCGTCGATGCGATCTGGGTGCCGTATTCCAGCCTGACCGGATATCCGGCCGAGACAACCTTCCGGGCGAACCAGCTTCTGGCCAGCCAGGACCCCGTGGCCGCCGACTATTGGGCCGCCAAGTACATCCTTTACCCGATTGACGGCAATGCCCGCCACCACCCCGATTTTTCAGGCATCGACACCTGGCTGGGCCGGGCCGCCGCCACCATCAACTCCCGCGGCGGCCTGCGCGACGCGGAAAAGGGGATTCTGGTCGGCCGGGTCACTAAGACGGAAGCCGAGATGAAGACCCATTCCCTCGGAGCCGGAGAATTCCTGAACAGCGTCCGCCTCAGTGTTTCCAACTCGGGGCTGGTTTTCACGGCTCGTTCCGGCGAGGTGATGACGCTGGAGAAACCCCTTGCCATCGCCGTTGCCGGCGCCCGCCCGCTGGCCTGGAGGATCGAGACGAACGCCCGTTGGCTGAGCTGCGCGCCCGCCTCGGGATCGGGAAACGCGACGGTCGCGGTCCTGGCTCATCCCGGCGGTCTCGAACCGGGAAGCTACTCCGGACGGATCGCCATCTATTGCCCGGGAGCCGCCAACTCGCCTTTGTTCGTTTCCGTCACCCTCAAGCTCCACGAGCGGGAGTCCCGGATCAGGCTCGACTCCTGGTCAAAGTCATAAGGCTCACTTCCCCTGCCTGCCTCTGCGCGGGCTCCGGCCAAGGGATCACGGCCGGAGTTTGACCCGCATGTTTATCGAGTGATAGAGTAGCCTCCCGGATCCGGGCGGTCGTTTCCGACCCCTTAAAACCTGAAAGCCCTGGCCCGGAAGCCCGGAAAGGAGGAGACATGTCGAGTCCTGGCAAGAACCTTCTGTCCAAAGGACGGAACGTGGGCCTGGACTCGATCCGTCTACGGGAACGCTGGATAAAGAAGCGCAAGTTCCTGGGATAAGCATGATCCGAGTCGGCATCGATACCGGCGGGACTTTCACAGATTTTGTCTTCCTGGGCCCTTCCGGGATCCGGATCCATAAGGTCCTCTCCACGCCCCATGACCCCGCCGAGGCCATCGCCGGAGGCCTCGAGGAAGCCGGCGGGCTCGAGGGCCGCTTCGAGGTCATCCACGGCTCGACGGTCGCCACCAACGCCCTCCTCGAGCGCAAAGGCGCGAAACTCGCTTTCTTGACCACCGCCGGTTTCGAGGACCTGCTCGAAATCGGACGCCAGACCCGGCGCGAGCTCTACAATATCCTGGTCGAAAGACGATCGGCTTTGATCCCGCGGCATCTTTGCCTCGGCGTCCGCGAGAGGACGCTGGCCGATGGACGGGTTGAAAAACCGGCCGACCCGGACGAAGTCGAGGGGATCATCCGCCGGCTGAGGAAGTCGGGTGTCGAGTCGGTGGCCGTGTGTTTTCTTCATTCCTATGCCAACCCGGCCAACGAGAACCGGGTCTGCCGCAAGCTGCGGGCGCACGGTTTTTCGTTCTCGGCATCTTACCGGGTGCTCCGGGAATACCGGGAATTCGAACGGGCCAGCACGACGGCGATCAACGCTTACGTGGCGCCCCTCATGGAGAGCTACCTCGGCCGTCTGGAAAAAAAGCTGAGTCCGAACCCGGTCCGGATTATGCAATCGAACGGCGGGTTCATCTCGGCCAGGAGCGCCAGGGAGAATCCTGTCTGCACCATCCTGTCCGGCCCGGCCGGAGGAGCCGTAGGAGCCAGGGAGGTCGGCGCGGCCGCCGGGTTCGCCAACATCATCTCCTTCGATATGGGGGGGACCTCCACGGATGTTTCATTGTGTGCCGGGGATATCTCCGTTTCGACGGATTCGCTGATCAGCGACCTTCCCCTGCGCCTCCCGGTGATCGACATCCACACGGTCGGTTCGGGCGGCGGTTCGATCGCCGTCCGGGACGAGGGCGGCGCTCTGCGCGTCGGCCCACAGAGCGCCGGCGCCGATCCGGGACCGGCCTGCTACGGCAAGGGGGACGAAGTGACGGTGACAGACGCCAACCTTCTTCTGGGCAGGCTCGACCCCGACCGGTTTCTGGGCGGGACGATGAAGCTTTATCCCGAGAGGTCGCGCCGCGTCCTGGTGCGCCTTTCTTCCCGGCTGAATCTTGAGCCCCTGGCCCTGGCCGAAGGGATCATCCGGGTGGCCGACGCGACCATGGAACGGGCGATCCGGGTGATCTCGGTCGAGCGGGGGTACGACACCCGCGATTTCGCGCTTCTGTCTTTCGGGGGCGCCGGCGGCATGCACGCCTGCAGCCTCGCCCGGAAGCTCCGCATACCGACGGTCATCGTCCCCAAAAACGCCGGGGTGCTTTCGGCGCTCGGAATGCTCCTCTCCGATACGGCCAAGGACTATTCTCTGTCCGTCCTCAAAGCGGGCGACCGGATTTCCTTCGCCGAGCTCAGCCGGCTCTTCAGGCCGCTCCTCAAGGGAGCCGCTCGGGATCTCGACAGGGAAGGGTTTGCCCGGTCAAGAATGAGGCTCGTCCGGTCCCTGGACGTTCGCTATGCCGGCCAGTCCTTCGAGCTCACCGTTCCGTTTTCGCCGGGCTTCGGCGCTGATTTCCACCGGCTCCATCTCCGGCGGTACGGCTATGCCGATGAGGGAAGGCCGGTCGAGGTCGTGAACCTGCGGGTAAAAGCCTTAGGCCTGACGGACAAGCCTCGTTTCGCCGGGATCGAACTCGGGGGGAAGGACCCCGCGCCGGCGCAGATCGGCCGCCGGATCATGCGTTTTGAAGGCAGGAGTCTGGGCGCGGGCGTGTATGTCAGAGAAAAGTTGGGCGCGGGAAACGTGATCGAGGGGCCGGCCCTGGTCCTGGATTATGAATCGACGGCGGTCGTCCCGCCCCGTTTTGTCTGCCGGGTGGACCGGTTCGGCAACCTGATCCTCAGGGAGAGGCGATGAGAAAGCCCGACCCGGTTGAGCTCGAGATCTTCAAGAGCATCTTCGTCTCCATCGCCGAGGAGATGGGCGTCACGCTCTGCCGGTCCTCATTCTCTCCCAACATCAAGGAGAGAAAGGACTTCTCCTGCGCGATTTTCGATGGGCGGGGACAGACCGTCGCCCAGGGCGACCATCTGCCGGTTCATCTGGGAGCCATGCCGCTTTCTGTCCGGAGCGCCATCGAGAGTATCGACCTCGGTCCGGGCGATACGGCCGTTCTCAACGACCCGTTCCGCGGAGGGACCCACCTTCCGGATATTACCATGGTTTCTCCGGTGTGCGTGAAGGGGCGCGGCCGTCCGGTCTATTTCGTGGCCAACCGGGCCCACCATTCCGACGTCGGAGGCATCGCCCCCGGTTCCATGGCCTTGGCGACGGAGATCTACCAGGAGGGGCTGATCATTCCCCCCGTGAAGCTCGTCCGGCGCGGCCGGATCGACCGGGATGTGCTCGGCCTTTTACTGGCCAACGTCCGGACGCCGGAAGAACGGGAGGGCGACCTCACCGCCCAGTTGGCCGCCAACCGCATCGGGGAGAGAAGGCTTGTCGAGATCACCGGCAAATACGGGTTTTCCAGGATCGCGGCCTCGATGCGGCATCTTCAGGATTACTCCGAACGCATCATGCGGCGGGCCATCGGCGGCATCCCCGACGGAGACTATCGGTTCACGGATTATTTGGACGACGATGGAACAGGCCGGGAAGCAGTCCGGATCACGGCGGCCGTCCGGGTCCGGGGGACTTCGGCCGAGGTCGATTTCACCGGCACGGACCCCCAGGTGGAGGGGAGCGTCAACGCGAATTTCGCCATCACTCTTTCGGCCACGATGTATGTCTTCCGGTCGATTATCCCGGGCGATGTCCCCTACAATGCCGGGCTGCTGCGGCCCATCCGGATCATTGCACCCGAGGGGAGTGTCGTCAATGCCCGGCGGCCGGCCGCCGTGGCGGGAGGGAACGTCGAGACATCTCAAAGGATCACCGACGTCCTGCTGGGAGCTCTGGCCAAGGCCATCCCGGGCAGAGTTCCGGCCGCCTCGAGCGGGACCATGAACAACATCACCTTCGGGGGGACTCATCCGGCGACCGGGAAAAACTTCGCCTACTACGAAACGATCGGCGGCGGCATGGGTGCGAGCCCGGAACGGGACGGATTGAGCGGCGTCCACACCCATATGACCAACACCCGCAATACTCCGGTCGAGGCCCTGGAGCATTACCTTCCCGTTCGCATCAGACGGTACTCGCTGCGCCGCGGGTCGGGAGGGAAAGGGAAGTTCAAGGGTGGAGACGGGATCGAGCGGGAATTCGAATTCCTGGCGCCGGCCCGGGTGAACATCCTTTCCGAGCGGCGGAAGTTCGCGCCCTATGGTTTGGCCGGAGGGGCGCCGGGGAAAAAGGGGAAGAATACCCTTGTCAGGAACGGGCGGAAAGTGGACCTGGGAGGCAAAGTCTCATTCCGGGTGAAGGCCGGCGACCGGGTCATCGTGGAGACGCCGGGCGGCGGCGGTTACAAAAAGGCTCGATAAAGAATGAGGTGGGTCAGGGCGACGACGGCGCAGCAGAGGAGGGCGCTCGTCTCCGCCTCGCTCGGCTGGATGCTCGACGGCATGGATATCATGCTCTATGCCATGGTCCTGGCTCACCTGATGAGGGATTTCGGGATGTCCACGGCCACGGCCGGCCTGATGAGCTCACTGACCCTCATCGCCTCGGCGGCGGGAGGAGTGATTTTTGGGTTGATCGCCGACCGGTTCGGCCGGGTCAAGGCGCTCATGGGCAGCATCCTGGTTTATTCGGTGTTCACGGGGGCCTGCGGCCTCTCCAGGAGTATCGTCGAGTTGGGAATTTTCCGCGTCCTTCTGGGGTTGGGGATGGGCGGAGAGTGGGGGACGGGGGCGGCGCTTGTCGCCGAAACCTGGCCGTCCGAACACCGGGGGAAAGCGCTGGGGATCGTGCAAAGCTCCTGGGCCGTCGGCTATGCGCTGGCGGCGGCCGTGACGGCGCTTGTCCTGCCCAGGTGGGGCTGGCGCGCGGTCTTTTTCGTCGGTGTCCTGCCGGCGCTCCTGACTCTCTGGATCCGGCGGCGCGTCGAGGAACCGGCGATCTGGAGGAAGAGCATCGAGGAGAAGCGGCGCCTTTCATCCCGGTCCGGCCTTGGGCTGATTTTTCGCCGGCCGCTGTTGAAAAAAACCCTGGTCACGACTCTGATGAACGCCGGGACGATGTTCGCCTGGTGGGGGCTCTTCACCTGGATCCCCGCCTACCTCGGTCTGCCCGTCGAGCAGGGAGGAATGGGGTTGAGCGTCGTCAAGACGTCGACCTGGATCATCGTCATGCAGGTCGGGATGTGGCTCGGCTACGTGAGCTTCGGGTTCATCTGCGATTCCATCGGCCGCAAAAGGACGTATATCCTCTTTCTCCTCGCGGCGGCGGCGCTTGTCCTCGTTTACAGCTCCATCCGGCAGAACGCCTCCCTGCTTCTTGTCGTCGGGCCTTTCCTCGCTTTTTTCGGCACCGGGTATTTCTCCGGGTTCGGGACGATCACGGCCGAGATCTATCCGACGGGCGTGCGGGCCTCGGCCCAGGGCTTCACCTACAACATCGGCCGGGGCCTGAGCGCGCTGGCGCCGTTCACGATCGGGGCGCTGGCCAAGGGACACGGGCTGGCCTGGGCCTTTTACCTCACCGCCGGCTTTTTCCTTTTCTCCGCGGCGACCGCCTTCGCCCTCCCTGAAACCAGGGGCAAATCCCTCGAATAGGGGGACAGTTTATCCCTTTCCGAATTTCATGCTCAAAATGAAAAGAATGCGGAAATTGATGTGGCGTCCCCGTTTGTGATATAAAGCGCGGCTGATGAAGGAAAAAGCGAAAGTCATCCTGCGGAGGGCCGATGCCTATGACCCGGCGGCCCTGGCCAAGATCATCGGCGCCGGCCTTGACGAATTCGGCCTGGCACCCCGGATCCGGGGAAGGATCACGATCAAGCCCAACGTGGTGATGGCCCACCACAAGGTCACGCCCTCGGCCTACACCCGGCCCGAATTCCTGGACGGCCTGCTCACGGCGCTCGAGGAAAGGGCCCAGGGCGAGCCGGAGGTCCGGGTGGCCGAGAAATGCGGCGCCGCCATCCCCACTTCCCGGATGTTCCGGCGGGCCGGATATTACCGTCTCCGCAAAAAGCACCGCTTCAGCCTGAGGCCGATCGAGGCGTCCCGCAAGAAAACCGTCCCGCTTCAAAAAGGAAAGATCCATCAGAAAATCCGTACCTCCCGCGAGATCGCCGAGCGGGATCTCCTCATCTATGCTCCCAAGCTCAAGACGAACGCCCTCGCCCACGGCCTCACCGCCGCCCTCAAGCTCAACATCGGCATCCTCTGCGACGGAGAGAGGATGTGGAACCATAACTTCAACCTCGACGAGAAGGTCGTCGACCTTCTGGAAATCGGGCATCCGGATTTTATCGCCACCGACGCCGTCGAGGCCTCCTTCGGCGGAAACCACCTGACCCAGCACGGACATCCCCTCGGCGTCGTCATCATGGCCACAAATCCTCTGGCCCACGATGTCGTCTGCGCCCACATCTTCCACCTCGACCCGGAGAAAGTCGGCCACCTGGCCGCCGCCCGCGCCCGCGGCTACGGCTCTCTCGACCTCGCCGATATCGAGATCGGCGGCGACATCTCTCTTCAGGAGATCCGGGAGAGGACGAAAGACTGGAAGACGGGTTTCATCCGGGCCGACGACGTGGACTGCAATGTCAAGATCCGAAGCGGGGAGCCCTACTGCACCGGCGGCTGCCACGGCGTTTTCCTCGATTGGCTCTATATGATCAAGGACCGGAAGCCACGGCTGTGGAAGAAGCTCCCGGATTGGACCGTCGTCATCGGCAAATACAAGGGCGACGTCACGGCCGACAGGGTCCTCCTTGTCGGCTCCTGCACGGAGATCGATGGCCGGGTCAAGGCCCGGCGAAAGATAAAGATCCGCGGCTGCCCTCCCAAGCACAAGACCCTCGTCCTTCTGCTCTTTCTCAGGGCGGGCATCATCAACCCCCTTTTCCGCCTGGACCTGATCATTGACTCCTATCCGTTCCTTTTCTGGACCTGGTTCAAGAGATTCATCACGGGGAGGTTCTAGCCCATGGGCGCCCTGGACGGACGTTTCCTCATCGCCGGCGACAGGCTCGATGGCAAGGATAAGGCCAAAGTGGAAAACCCCGCCACCCTGGAGATTCTGGGCGAAGTCTCCTTGGCCTCGTCGGAGGACTGCCGCCGAGCCATTGATGCGGCCCGCAGCGCCTACCCGGTCTGGCGGAAAATCTCCCCCCGCGAGAAGCGCGTCATCTTCCACAGGGCGAAAGACATCCTCCTCCGCCGGTCCGATGAAATCGCCCGCCTCATCGCCATGGAAAAAGGAACGCCCGTGGCCGAAGCGTTGACCATCGAGGTCTTCACCATCATGGAGACGCTGGACTACCACGGCCACAACCAAAAGAAATCCCAGGCGCCGAAAAAAGTCCGTCCCCATATCCCTCTCTTCGCCCATAAGAAATGCCGCTACCTGTTCCAACCGCTGGGGCCGTCGCTTGTCATCTCCCCCTGGAACTTCCCCTTCATGATCCCCTTCCTGGATGTCATCAGCGAGCTCGCGGCGGGAAACACGCTCGTCCTCCGTCCGTCCACATCGACTCCGTTCGCCGCTTTGGCCATCGGCGAGATCATGACCGAAGCCGGAGTTCCGGCCGGGGCCGTGAACGTTGCGCCCTGCCGGGTTCCCCAGGCGGAAGAGATGATCCTCAACCCGGCCATCCAGTCCATCGCCTTTACCGGAAGCGTCCCGATCGGCAAGCGCATCCTGGAGCTCGCCAGCCGGAACCTGACCAATGTCGTGCTTGAGCTCGGGGGCAAAGACCCGATGATCGTCCTCGGGGACGCCGACCTCGACCTGGCCGCGCGGGGGGCGGTCTGGGCGGCATTTATGAACACCGGCCAGAGCTGCGCCTCGGTTGAGAGGGTGTATGTGGACGAGAAAATAGCCGTCGAATTCACCCGGCGGGTCGTGAAGCTCGCCTCGGCAGTCCGGGTGGGGAACCCCCTCGACCCGGAGGTGGATATGGGCCCGATGGAAAACCTCGGTCAGCTCAAAGTGGTCGAAGAGCATGTCCGGGACGCCCGGGCCAGGGGCGCGGAGATCCTCTGCGGGGGAGGAAGGGTGGACGGACTTCCCGGCTATTTCTTCCAGCCGACGGTTTTGACTCGCGTCGACCATTCCATGCCGGTCATGACCGAAGAGACCTTTGGACCGGTGCTTCCCATCATGACTTTCAGGGATGTCGAAGAGGCCGTCCGCCTGGCCAACGACAGCCATTACGGGTTGACCGCCTCCGTTTGGACGAGGGATCGGAGGATGGCCGCCCGTCTGGCGGAAGAACTCGAGGTGGGCGGAGTGACCGTCAATGACCACATGGTGACCTTTAACGAACCGAAGGCGATCTGGGGCGGCATCAAGCAGACCGGGATGGGCCGGACCCACGGGCCCTACGGGATGCTCGAGATCGCCAATATCAAGTTCGTGTGCGACGACTTCACGAGGAAGCGCCTCAAACAGTGGTGGTATCCCTACGCGCCGGCGAACCTCCGGATCATGGAAAGCGCGCTGGCCATCATGCATCACCCCCGCCGGGCGGGGAAAATCAAGGCCCTGCTTTCCCTCCTCCCGCAGATGGGAAGGGTCAATGCGACAACCCCCTTCCGCAGCCTCCTCGGGATCACCTCCCGCCTGTTTCATAAATAGTCCAGTCCATTCGCAGCTGCTAAAGGAAAGCACGAAACCCAAAATGCTTGATTGTCCTGCCGGCAATTGGGGAATAAACGCTTTCCTTGACTCATCCATCCATCCAGCGTATATTAAATCTATAATTATTATCGGATTTATAGGGACTGTCCCGGCCGGCCGGGAAGCCCGAGGAACACCAGAGGATGAATAGCCGGTTTTTCAAAATCTCCCTTCATCGCGCCGGATCGGCGTCCGCTCCCTTGTTGGCCCTCGCCGCCGGCCTCAGCGGCCTTTTCGTGTTCACCTTGGTCGGGCCGCCCAGCCAGGAGGCCCAGACGAAGCTCACTCCCCCCGGTCCGCTTTCCCGGGCGCACGGCTCTTTCGAAGGCGAGCTGAATTGCACGAAATGCCATTCGGCCGGGAAGAGGATCGAGGCCGCCCGCTGCCTGGCCTGCCATCAGAACGTTTCCGACCGGATGGCCGCGAAAAAAGGAGTTCATCG
>Ga0102851_10000361_pt1 | contig 22289 bp, 16 predicted proteins | sample Mud3Dept3metaG_FD_79558 | JGI IMG/M metagenome (GOLD analysis project Ga0102851, IMG submission 79558) | Freshwater wetland microbial communities from Ohio, USA, analyzing the effect of biotic and abiotic controls - Mud 3 Core 4 Depth 3... | ecosystem: Environmental > Aquatic > Freshwater >... | reverse complement strand
CGTCATCTTCGTCGGATCGCGCACCGGCTGCTCGACCTTCAGGATGCGCATCAACTCGTCGAGGTCCGCGTCGGGCGCGAGCGCGCCGAGATCGCGGAAGGCGGCGAGCTGGCCGCGCACGTCATTCGCGGCGCCGCTCATCATCATGCGCAGGAACGCGAGGCGCTGCGGTTCGGCCATGCGGCCGGTCATCCCGTAGTCGAACAGGCCCACGCGGCCGTCGGGCATCACGACCAGATTGCCGCCGTGCAGGTCGCCGTGGAAGACGCCGTAGATCATCGCGCCCTCGAGAAACGCGATCATCAGCGAGCGCAACACCGAGGCGGTGTCGATGCCGGCTGCGCGCATGCCGTCGATGTCGTCGGCATGGAAACCGTGCAGGTGCTCCATCACCAATACGCGGCGCGTGACCCGTTCCGGGTGCGGCCGCGGCACGACGATCAGCGTCTGGCCGGCGTCGTGCAGCACGTGGGCGATGTCGAGCATGTTCTGGGCTTCGAGGCGGAAGTCGAGTTCCTCCGCGATCGTCTCGGCGAACAGTTCGACGAGCGCCGGCGGATTCGCGAGCGCCGCGACCGGGATCCGCCCGACGAGCAGCGGCGCGATCCACGCCATCGCCGCCACGTCCTGGCGCACCCGCGTCGCCACCTGCGGGCGCTGCACCTTCACGACCACTTCTTCGCCACTGAGCAGCGTCGCCGCGTGCACCTGGGCGATCGACGCCGACGCCAGCGGCGCCGGATCGAAGCGCGCAAACACCGCTTCGAGCGGCGCGCCCAGCTCCTGTTCGACCACCTGGCGCACCTGCGAGAACGGCTCGGGCGGCACGCGGTCGCGACAGCTCTTGAACTCCGCGACCAGTTCGTCGGGGAAGATGCCCTTCCCGGACGACACGATCTGAGCGAGCTTGATGTACGACGAACCGAGCTTTTCGAACGCGATCCGCAGCCGCCGCGACAGACCCGCGCGCGACGCCTCGGGCCCGCGGCGCTTCTCGAAGAGCCACCACGCGGCGACTGCAGCGCCGACCAGTGCGCCCGCGCGCACGAAACGCCGCACGGGCGGCAGCCGCCGCCTGCGCACCCATTCGGGTACCTGCGCCTGGCTCGCGGCGCGCAGCGCCTCGACGCCGCGACGCCAACTCATGTGCTCCGGATCGACGCGCCACGGCCCGTGATCCGAGAACGCGCCGATCGCGAGATCGCTCGCTCCCTCGTGCGCAGCAGCGTGGGCGTCGTTCGCTTGGATCACGGGGCGCCGAGACTAGAACACCTCGCGCCCTCTGCGAGCGGCGGGCGGGAACCGTGCAGCGTTCTGATACGATGCCCGCGCCCATGCCGCCCGCGTCCCCCGCAGCGCTCTCCACGTCGGATCGCGCGCGCACACTCGATGCGCTGGAGCGCGAGCACTTCGACTGCGTCGTCGTCGGCGGTGGCATCACGGGCGCGGGCGTGGCGCGCGAGGCGGCGCTGCGCGGACTGCGCGTGGCGCTGCTCGAAGCGCGCGACTTCGCGGCGGGCACCTCGAGTCGCTCTTCGAAACTGATCCACGGCGGTCTGCGCTACCTCGCGATGGGAGACGTGACGCTCGTGCGCGACACCGCGCTCGAGCGCAAACGCGTCTTCCGGCTCGCGCCACATCTCGCCGAGCGACGCTGGATGCTCGTGCCCGCGCGCTCCCAGGCCGGACTCCTGAAGTTCCGCGCCGGGCTCGCCACCTACGAAACGCTGGGCGCGGTCGAGGAAGCCGATCGCCATCGCAACTGGGACGCCGGCGACCTCGCGCGCGAAGAACCGCTGTTGCGGCGCGACCGCTTCCCGCACGCCTGCATCTACCGCGAGTACCTGACCGACGACGCGCGCCTCGTGCTCGCCAACCTGCGCGACGCGGCGCGGCGCGGAGCCGTCGCGCTGAACCACGCGCCGGTGACCGGCATCACGCTCGAAGCCGGTCGCGCCGCGGGTGTGGTGGCGTCGTGCGGCGCCAGCGGGCGCAGCGTCCGCGTGCGGGCGCGCTGCGTCGTCAACGCGGCGGGACCGTGGGTCGAAGCCGTGCGGCGCCTCGAGACGCCGGGTGCGCCTCCGTGGCTACACCTCTCGAAGGGCGTACACGTGGCGGTGCCGGCGGCGCGGCTGCCGCTGCGCCAGATCGCGATCCTCGGCACGGCCGACAAGCGCTCGATCTTCGCGATCCCGCGCGGCGACATCGTCTTCCTCGGCACCACCGACACCAGCTACGGACATGGCCCCGATCCCGAGCCGCCGGTGCTGCGCGAAGACGTCGAGTATCTGCTCGAGCCGCTGCCGCGCTACCTGGCGATCGAGCCGTTGCGTCCCGCGGATTGCGTGACCGCGTGGGCGGGCCTGCGCCCGCTGATCGCCGAAGCCGGCAAGAAGCCGTCCGAGCTGTCGCGACGCGACGAGATCGCGCGCAGCCCGAGCGGGGTCGTCACGATCGCGGGCGGCAAGCTCACCGGCTACCGCAAGATGGGCGTCGAGGTTCTCGCACGCGTCGCAGAGGTGCTCGGCCGCGCGCTCGCGCCGGCGCGCGACGAAGACACGCCGCTCCCGGGCGGCGACTTCGACGGCGATCTCGAGACACTCGCGCAACACCTCGTGCGCGCGACCGGCGTCGACGCGCGCAGCGCCGCGCGACTCGTGCGTCTCTACGGCACCGAAGCCGAACTCGTGACCGCACGCGGTCGCGAGCCGCTCGTCGCGGACACGGCCGTGCTCGCCGGGGAAGTGGACTGGGCGATCGACGTCGAGGGCGCGCTCGACGCACTCGACGTGGTGTATCGCCGCACGCGGGCCGCACTCTACGACCCCGATGCGCGCAGGGTCATCGCGCTGCCGGTGGCGCAGCGCATGGCCGCGCGACTCGGCTGGAGCGCCGAGCAGACCCGCGAGCAGGCGCGCGCCGTGCGCGAACGACTGGACGCCGATCTGGCCTTTCGCGAGGAGAAGAAACCGTGACCGACATTCTCGCAACGCTGCGCCGCGAGCTGGGCGACGCCGTGCGCAGCGACGCCGCGACGCTCGCTGCCCACTCCGCGGACGCCTGGGTGATGGCCGAGCTGGACGCGCTCGAGAACGCGCCGCGCGCGACGCCGCTGGCCGTGCTCGAACCCGCATCGACGCAAGAGGTCTCCCGCGCCCTCGCGCTGTGTCGCTCGCTCGGCGTCGCCGTGGTGCCGATCGGCGCGCGCTCGGGGGTGTGTGGAGCGATTGCGCCCGCTGCGGGCAGCGTCGCACTCTCGACGCGACGTCTCGCCGGCCTGCGCCGCCTCGACGGCGACGATCTGCTCGCCGTCTTCGGCGCCGGCACGCTCGGCATCGACGCCGAGCAAGCGCTCGAGCCGCACGGCCTCACGCTCGGACACTGGCCCCAGTCGGTCGAGATCTCCTCGGTCGGCGGCTGGGTCGCGACGCGCGCCTCGGGCCAGTTCTCGACCGCGAACGGCAGCATCGAAGATCTCGTGCTCGCGCTCGAAGTCGTGCTCGCCGACGGCTCGGTGCTGCGCACGCGCGAGACGCCGCGCGCCGCCGCGGGTCCCGACCTGCGCCAGCTCTTCCTCGGCTCGGAGGGCACGCTCGGCGTCGTGACCGAAGTGACGTTCTCGGTGCGCGCGCGCCCCGAAGCGTCGCGCGGGCAGGCCTTCCACTTCGACGGCTTCCGCGCCGGCGTCGAACCGATCCGTCGCGCGCTGCGCGCCGGTTGGCGCCCGCCGGTCGCGCGTCTCTACGACGCGCGTGAGTCGCGCCGCAACTTCCGCGACTTCGCCCCGAAGGACCGCGCGCTGCTGCTTTTGTTGCACCAGGGACCGGCGAGCGCCGTCGCAGCCGAGTCGGAAGCGCTGGCACGCCTGTGTCGCGAGGCCGGCGGCGTCGAAACCGATGCGGCAGCCGTGGATCAGTGGATGGCACACCGCAACCGCGTGCCGGGCTTCCGGAGTTTTCTCGAGCAGGGCGTGGTGGTGGACACGATCGAAGTGGCGTCGACCTGGAGCCGCGTCGGCGCGCTCTACGACGGCGTCACCGCCGCGCTCGCGCGCGTGCCCGGCGTGCTCTCCGCGACAGCGCATTCGAGTCACAGCTATCGCTCGGGTACCTGTCTGTATTTCAGCTTCGCCGCGAAACCCGCCGACGCGTCCCGCTTGCGCGACACCTACGCCGCCTGCTGGCGCGCCGCGATGGAGGCGACGCTCGCCGCCGGCGGCGGGATCGCGCACCACCACGGCATCGGCCGCGTGCGGCGCCCCTGGCTCGCAGCCGAGATCGGCGCGACGGGCGTCACCGTACTGCGTGCGCTGAAGCACGCGCTCGATCCCGCCGCACTGCTCAACCCCGGCAACTTGATCCCGTAGCCTGCGCGATGGCAGAGCACGTGCTCGCGCTCGACCTCGGCACGACGGGCGTGCGCGCGCTCGTGGTGGGCGCCGACGGCGCGATTCGCGCGCGCGCCTGGCGTCCGCTCACCGCGCGCTTTCCGCATCCCGGCTGGCTCGAACAGGACCCCGCCGAGTACTGGAGGCGCAGCAACGAGACGGTGCGTGCCGCGCTCGACGCGGCGCGGCTCAGCGCGCGCGATCTGGCCGCCATCGGCGTCGTGACCCAGCGCGCGACCGCGCTCGCGTGGGACGCGGACCACGGCGTGCCGCTGGGCCCCGCGATCGGCTGGCAGGACCAGCGGACGGAAGCGCGCGTCGGAGAACTGGTCGCCCAGGGAATCCCTGTTTCGACGATGACTTCCGCCACGAAGCTCGCGTGGCTTCTGCACCACGAGCCAGCGCTCCGAGAAGCCTCCCGCACCCGTCGGCTCCGGCTCGGGACCCCCGACGTCTGGCTCACCGACCGCCTCACCGGCGGCGCCGCCTTCGCGACCGACGCGACCAGGCTTCCTGCACGGGTCTCTACGACTTGCGCAGCGGCGCGTGGTCCGCGCCGGCGCTCGAACTCTTCGAGATCGAGTGTGCGTGGTTGCCCGCTCTGTTCGCGACCAATGCCGTGGTCGGTGAGACCCCGCGCGCCTGGCTCGGCGCGAGCGTGCCGGTCGCCGCGCGCGCCGGCGATCAACAGGCCGCGACGTTCGCGCAGGGCGCCCTCGCGCCCGGCGCGGCGAAACTCACGGTCGGCACCTCGGCCATCCTCGAACTCCACAGCGGCGACGCGCCGGCCCGCGCCTCGCGCGGCGCCTATCCGCTCGCGCTGTGGGAACTCGAGCACGCGCGTCGCGCGTTCTGTCTCGAAGGAACCGTCGTCACCGCGGGCGCCGCGATCGAATGGCTCGTCGATCTCGGCCTGCTCGCGAGCGCCGGCGACCTCGACGCGGTCGCCGCACGCGCGCCGACGCCCGAAGGCGTGGTCTGCGTACCCGCGCTGCAAGGACTCGGCACCCCGTATCTCGACGGCAGCGCCCGCGCGATGCTGCTGGGCCTCTCGCGCGGCTCGCGCGTCGAACACGTGGTGCGCGCGATGCTCGAAGGGATCGCGCAGCGTTGCGCCGACGTGTGCGAGGCGCTTGCGCCCGCACCCGGGCCGCTGCGCGTCGACGGCGGACTGGCGCGCAGCGAAGCCTTCGTCGCCGCCCTCGCGGATGCGCTGGGGCGCGAGGTGTGGCGCGCCGCAGAGATCGAGACGACGGCGCTCGGCGCGGCGTATCTCGCCGGGCTCGCGGTGGGCGTATGGCGCAGCGCCGAGGAAGCGGTCGCCACGGCCGCCGCGCCCACGCGGATCGCGCCGCGCATCCCTGACGGGCAGCGCCGGGAGCGGCGCGCCGCGTGGCAGCGCGCCGTCGAGCGCGCACAGAGCGGCTAGCGAACGCGGCTACGGGTGAGGTTTCGCGCGCACGGCGCGCAGAGTCCGTGGCTCAGCGCGGGCGTCTGCACGCTCGCCGCGGGGCGCCGGATCGGAGCACGGCACCACGCGCAGACCACGGCGATGAGCGCGCTCCGTTTTGCGCTGCGGGGCGGATGCGGGTTCGTCTGCGGCGTTCGCGGCATGCGAGGAGGGTCGGCGAATCGAGCCGATCGCTGAAGCGCGGTACCGTGACGCGCCGTGCGCGAAGCTCTTCTCGAACGCCGCATCGGTTCCGTCACCGTGCTCTTCGGCGCGCGCGGAGGCAAGTACCCGCACGGCAATTCGCTGCTCGTGCGCGGCGCCGAAGAGAGCGTCGTGATCGACCCCGGTCTCGGGCTGGTGGAAAGGAGGCAAGCGCTCCCGCGCGTCGATCGCGTCCTCAACAGCCATTGCCACGAAGACCACATCGCCGGCAACCACCTGTTCCCCGCGGCACCCTGGCACCTGCACGAAGCGGATCTCCCCGGCATCCGTTCGCTCGACGCGATGATGGCGATCTACGGCTATCCCGAGCCGGTGCACGCGGCCTTTCGTCAGGCCGTCGTCGACGAGTTCCATTTCGTCGCACGACCCGACGCGCAGGCGTTTCGCGACGGCACCGTTTTCGATCTCGGCGGCGGCGTACGCATCCGCGTCCTGCACGCGCCCGGTCATACGCGCGGTCATTCGTTCTTCTGGATCGAGCCCGAAGACGTGCTCTATCTCGCCGACGTCGATCTCTCCAGCTTCGGGCCGTATTACGGCGACGCCTGGTCGAGCCTCGCCGACTTCGAGCGCACGCTCGCCGCATTGCGTCCGCTCGCACCCCGCCACTGGGCGACCTTTCATCACATTGGCGTACTCGACGACCGCGCGGCGTTCCTGGCCCGCCTCGACCGCTTCGAGGCGGTGATCGCCGACCGGGAGCGGCGTCTCGTCGCGTACCTGCGGCCGGCGCCGCGCACGCTGGCCGAGATCGCCCGGCATCGCTTCGTCTACCGCCCCGAGGACGCGGTTCCCTTCGCCGAACCCGTCGAAACCCGCTCGATGTCGCAGCACCTCGAGCGGCTGCTGGCGGAGGGCGCGGTCCGCGAGGTCGAGCCCGGCCTCTTCCTCGCCGCCTGAGGCCGCCTCACGCCCGCAGCGCCTCGGGCCGATGAAGCCAGGGATGTTCGGCGCGACGCTCCAGGCGGCCCTGACGCTCCTGGTCGCCGCGGTGCTGGCGACCTTCGTCCAGCTCCGCGCGCGGCCCGCGCCGCTGCGCGTCCCACTGCTCGCGTTGTTGGTCGCGCTGGTCGTCTGGTCCGCCGGCGTGATCTGGCGCTTCGCCGCGACCGACGCTCGCAGCGCATTCGCGGGACTCGTACTCACATGGATCGGGGTCGCGACGGTCCCGCCGCTCTGGTTCCTGATGGCCGCCCGCTACGCGCGCGTCCGCAGCCTGGAGCGGCGTCCGGCGCTCGCCATCGCCCTCTTCGTGCCGTCGGTCCTCACGCTGGTCGCGGTCGCCACCACGCTGAAGCACCAGCTCTTCTTCCGCACCTTCATCCCCCACGGAGTGCCCGTGCGAGGGCCGCTCTTCTATGCCTACCTCGTTTTCGCCTACACGATGGTGATCGCAGGCATCGTGCTGTTCCTGGTCGCCGCCCGACACATGTGGGATGCGAGCGACCGGCGACGAGGCGTGCTCCTCGTGAGTGCAGCACTGCTTCCCACGGCCGCCAGCCTGCTCTTCATCTGCCGGCTGTGGCCGATGGCATACGACCCGACGCCGGCCATGCTCGGATGCTCGCTCGTGATTCTGACGCTCGGGGTGTTTCGCTATCAGCTCCTCGAAGCGCTCCCACTGACACGCGGCGACGTGATCGACCACCTGCGCGACGGCGTCGTGATCGCCGACGCCAGCGGCTGCGTGATCGACGCGAACCCCGGTGCGCTCGCGATTCTCGGCTGCGCGCGCTCGGCGGTGCGCGGCGCGCGCCTCGGCGAACTGCTCGCGCCACTCGGCCGGGACGCGGACTCGATCCAGTTGCTGAGCGAACGTTTCGAACAGCTCGCACCCGACGCCGCCGCCGCGCCGGTCGAGTTGTCGACACGCCAGGAGCGCCGCATCGAGATCACCGCCAGGTGTCTTCGCGCGCCCGGCGGCGACCCCCTCGGCCGCTTTGCGGTGCTCCGCGATCGCACCGACGAACGCCGTACCGAGCACCTGCTGCGCCAGAGCCAGAAGTTGGAGACGGTGGGCAGCCTCGTCGCCGGCGTGGCGCACGAGATCAACAACCCGCTCGCGTTCGTGCTGGCCAACCTCGGCCAGCTCGAAGGCATGGCCGCGCTACTGTCGAAACGCTTCCCCGCGCTGGAATCCGGCGAGGAGGACGAACTGGCGGAGATGCCGCAGCTCGTCGGCGAGTGCATCGAGGGCATCGGCCGCATCCGCCGCATCGTCGATGCGATGCAGCGCTTCTCGCGGGTGCCGAGCGACGAGTTCACGTCCGTCGACGTGAACCAGGTCGTCGAGGATTCGATCCGTCTCGCCGACCTGCACCGCAACCGCGACGTGCTCGTCCAGGCCCTGCTCGAACCCGACCTGCCGTTCGTGCAGGGTTCGGCTTCGCGCCTCGAACAGGTCTTCCTGAATCTCCTGGTGAACGCCAAGCACGCGCTGGCCGCGCAGTCCGCGGGTCGCATCGAAGTGGTGACGCGTCTGGTCGGAGACGTCGTCGAGATCAGCGTGCGCGACGACGGCCCGGGCGTGCCCGAGGCGCTGCGTCACCGCATCTTCGATCCGTTCTTCACCACCAAGGGACCCGAGCGCGGCACCGGACTCGGGCTCTCGATCGCCTTCGACATCGTGCGCGAGCACGGCGGTGTGCTGGAACTCCGCCCGACCCCCGACGGCGGCGCGTGTTTCGTCGCGCACCTCCCGCCCGAGTGCGCCGCGGATCCGCCGCCCGGAGAGGCGCACTCCTGAGCGGATCGCGCTTGTGCCATGCTGGCGCAGCCATGGACGAGTCCGACGAGTTCGTCGCGCTGCGCGTGTCGCGACGCCGGATGCAGGTGGACGAGTGGGTGCTGGTGCTCAGCGCCGAGGGCCTGCGCAGCAACGTGCGAGGCGGTCCCGCGGGCTTCGTGCTGGAGGTTGCAGCGAGCGACGCGATGGGCGCCGAGCGCGCGTTGGCCGCCTGGCAACGCGAGAACGCGAGCGCACCGCGACCCAGCGAGCCCGCGCCCCTGGACCCGGCCTCGGTCCGCCATGCGCTCGTCGTCGCGGGCTTCCTGCTCGCGCTCTTCGCCGCGACGGGACCCGCGGGCCGCTCCGACTCGGCCTTCGGGGAGCGCGCCAGTGCGGACGCCGCGCGCATTCTCGCGGGTGAAGCGTGGCGAGCAGTCACCGCGCTCACACTGCACGCCGATCTTGGCCATGTACTCGGCAACGCGATGGCCGGGGCGCTCTTCCTCGCCGCGGTGTTCCGCGCCTTCGGCTTCGGTGGCGGCGGCGCGCTCGCGCTCGCGGCGGGTGCGCTCGGCAATCTCGCCAATGCCTTCGTACAGGCGCCGTCGCATGCGACGATCGGCGCGTCGACGGCCGTGTTCGGCGCCCTCGGCCTGCTGGCCGGCCGCGCGCTCGCGCTTCGGAGCACCTCGCTGCGCGGACGACCCGCGTGGCTGCCGATCGGCGCGGCGCTCGCACTGCTCGCGATGCTCGGCACCGAAGGCCAGCGGGTCGACCTGTGGGCGCACGGGCTCGGGCTCGCGGCAGGGGTCGTGCTGGGTGCGCTGGCGTCACATCTGCCGGCACGCTGGTTCGCGTCTCACGCGTTCCAGGCGCTCGCCGGAGCGAGCGCGCTCGCCGCGCTCGCGATCGCCTGGGCGCTCGCGCTGCGCGCGTAGAGGGCCAGGAGCCTCTCTCGTTCTGGATCATTGCCGGTCTCGTTGCTGCGAGGCGCGCGGGCGGTGGACTCGTCCGAAACGTCCTCGGCGGTCGAACATTTGCAGCTTCGCAGCGAGCGGTGGCGGCCGCCTGCCAGCTTGATGACCGGAGGGCTGCGCGGGTTTCGGCCGAGTCCCCCGCCCGCGCTGGCTTCTCGTCTTTCTCTCTCTCATGAACGGAAGTCCTAGAACGATTGCAAGGAGCGGGGGCGGGGCGTTCGGCCAGAACAATCCGCAGGCGGCCTGGAAGTTCCAACGCGTAGCTGCGGCGTCCGTCCGCCGAGGACGTTCTGGCCGAACGTCACGCCCCCGCGCCTCCCGGGTGGGCTTCCGAGCGACGGCATCCATCTCTCTAGCGATTCTTCGCCTTCGGGGACTTTGCCGCTTTCGCGGGTTTCGCGGACGCTGACTGCTCACTGCGGCGGCGCTCGACGAGCCGCATGCCCCGCAGCCCGTCGCGATCGGCAGGTGCGACGCGCAGCGCGTATCGGAAGTGGCGCTCCGCGGTGTCGAGATCGCCCGCCGCCGCTGCGAGTTGGCCGAGAATCGTATGCGCGCGCAACGCGTCGCGATCGCGCTCCAGCAGGCGCCGCGCCCACACCGCCGCCTGGCTGCGCGCGACGCCGCGCGCCTCCTCGTCCTTTACGCTCAGCACCTGAGTCCACGCCTCGAACATGCGGTACTCGGGCTCGTCGCCGTTCCGTTCGCAGGCGAGCGCGAACGCCTTCTGCGCGCCGCCGATCGCCGACTGCTCGAGCATCTGGATGCCCTGGCGGAAAGCGCGTTCGGCCTCGATCCGCGCGCTGCGTTCGTCCACGGGTCGGGGCGGCTCGGGTGGCGGCGCCTTGCCCGACCGGACCAGCTCGCGGCGCAGCTTCGAGAGTGAATTCACGGCCACGACACGGGGCCGCGGCGTTTCCGGGCTCGCCACGGTGGCGCGTCGGGCCGAAACGTGTGCCGGCTCGCCGCGCGGAACGGCGCGTGCCGCGGTGGCGACACGGGGATTCGCGGTCTGCGGCGCGCCAACACGAAGCGCCGCCGGCTCGTCCTCCAGAACCAGCGCCCGCGTCACGAGCAACGCCGCCAGAACCTGCGCCGCGTGCGTCGCGCCGAGTGCCGAATGATCTCGAACCTCGGCTAGCGTGCGTTCCCCGCCGAGTTCGCGGAGCATGCGCTGTTCGGCGGGCGTCGCGTGGAAGCGCAGCGCGGTTTCCTCTGCGCCTCGCAGCAAATGGGCTCGCTTCGCCGCGTGCGCAGCGAACAGCGGTTCGATGCGCTCGGCGTCGAAGTGCTCGCGGATGCCCGCGAGCACCAGCGCCTCGACCGGCGGACAGCCGTAGGCGAGCACGTCCTCGGGCAGCGCGTCGAGCGGCTCGAAGTGGTGCTCGAATTGCGGCAAGCGAAAGCAAGAGATGACTTTCTCGAGCACCTGGGCCGACAGCGCATCGAAGACGTCCTGCGGCGTGAGCAGGCCGAGTTCGACCAGCACTTCGCCCATGCGCGTCGCTTCGTTCTCGATCAGGCGCTCGGTCATGCGCTCGATCACACGAACGTACTCGGCTTCCGTGAGCGCGCCCCGGCGCAGCAGCATCCGTCCGAGCGTTTCGCGCAACGCGCCGCCTTCCGCGAACACGGGAACGCCCTCGCGCAACAGGATGCGCGTGCAGACTCCACGGCCGTGCACTTCGAGAACGCCCGACTCCGCGCGCGACCGCAGCGCCACCAGGATCTCCGGGAAGCACGGTCCCGCGTCACCCAGCGTTCCGAGCACCTCCGCCATCCAGAACAACAACTCCGCGGTACTCGCGGAGCGCGGCAGGATCGCGTCGGGCGCGCGCTCTGCCGGCAGCACGCGGCTCAGCTCGGCTCCCTGGCCGGTGCCGTCGAGCACGAAGAGCGCGGGCGGTGCGGTCCCTTCTCTCAGCGCCGCGGCGGCGGCGATCCAATCGCTGTCGCCAAGGGGGATGGCCAGCAATACCGCGTCGGCTCCGTGCTCGTACAGGTCGCCCAGCGCGCCGTGCGTATTCGCGCAGACCGCCACCTCGAGGCCGCGCGCGCGCAACTCCGCCGCCAGGCGTGCACCCGCCGCCGCGTCCCCATCGACCAGCAGCACGCGCAACCGCTCGCAGGAGTGAATCGCTTCGACCAATGGAGGGACTCCGCACCAATCCACTCCGTCACATCGGCGGGTCCCCTGCAGAGCTGGACCCGCTCCAGCCGCTCCGCCTGTCGGCCGCGCGGCTGCGAGCTAGGTTCCGCGCCGGCGGGATCTGGTTGGGGGGAAAGCACTTGACGTGGATCGGTTCGGCCGGCGTGCTGGCACTGCTGGTGGCGCTGGCTTCGCCTGCCGCCGCGGTAGACGCAACGGACGCGGAGCGCGAGGCGACCCGCGCGACGATGCGCCAGATCTTCGAGAACATCCGCGTGGTGCTTCCGCTCAGCGTGAACGAAACCAAGTTCGCGGCGCCCGAGAACCGCGTCGCCGTCGAGCAGGCGCTCGCGGCGCTCGCGAACAACGCCAGCGCCCTCTCCTCGCATGCGCGCGAAAGCGACCCGGCCCGCCTCTACCTCGGTGGGTCTCTCGAGCATGACGCCCGCGAAGCGCTCGATCGCTACCGCGCCGGTCACTTCGAAGGCGCCGCCTTCCAGCTCCAGCAAGCCACCGAGAACTGTGTCGCGTGTCATACCAAGCTGGTGGGCGCTGCCGCTTCGCCGGTCGGCGTGCACTTCGTCGATCGCTCGGCGCTCGCCGGCCTGCCGCTCGCCGAACGCGCTCGGCTGGAGGTCGCGACCCGCCAGTTCGACGAGGCGATCGCCAGCTACGAGAAGCTGCTCGCGTCGCGAAAAGTTCCGCCGAGCGAAGTGTTCACGCCGCTCGTCGACTACCTGACCATCGAAGTGCGCGTGAAGGGCGACTTCGAACGTCCAGCGAAGACGCTCGCGCGCTTCGCCAAGCGGCCCGATCTGTGGCGCCACCTGCGCGTCGACGTCGAAACGTGGATCCGCGCGCTGCGCGAGCTGCGACCGTTCGGGAGCAGCGCCCCCGAGCTCGCCACGGCGCGCGACTTGATCGCGCGCGCTCGGAGCATCGCCAAGGTGCCCGCCGACTACGCTCCGCTGATCCACTACCTGGTGGCGTCGAGCGTGTTGCAGCGTTTCCTCGCCACGACGCCGCCGCCCTCGAACCGGGATGCCGCCGAGGCCTACTACCTGCTCGGGCTCGCGGAGACACACCTCGGAGACACCTACTGGGTCTCGCAAGCCGACATGTACCTGGAGACCGCGATCCGGCTGGCGCCCCGGGAGCCGTCGGCGCTGGAGGCCTACCTCGTGCTCGAAGAGGAGACGGTGGCCAGCTACACGGGCACCCAGGGCGAGCAGTTGCCCGCGTCGGTCGCCCAACACCTCGAAGAGCTGCGCGCCCTGGTGGACGCGAAGTAGCGATGGATCTCGACGCCGCGCGCGCTCTCGTCGCCGGGACCTGGCAGTCGTCGATCCTCCCGGCGCTCGAGCGCTACATCGCGATTCCCGCGAAGTCGCCGGCCTTCGACGGGCAATGGGAACGGAGCGGGCAGCTCGATCGCGCCGTGGCGCTCGCCGCCGACTGGGTCGCAGCGCAGCACCTCGACGAACTGCGGCTCGACGTCGTGCGCCTGCCCGGTCGCACGCCCGTGCTGCTGCTCGAAGCGCCGGGCGACGTCGACGCGACCGTGCTGCTCTACGGGCACCTCGACAAACAGCCTGAGATGACCGGCTGGGCGGCGGGACTCGGTCCCTGGACGCCGGTGCGCCGCGGCGACCGCCTCTACGGTCGCGGCGGCGCCGACGACGGCTATGCCGTCTTCGCCGCGGTGACGGCGATTCGCACGTTGCGCGCGCAGCGACTGCCCCACGCGCGCTGCATCGTGTTGATCGAGACCTGCGAGGAGAGCGGCAGCTTCGACCTGCCCTTCTACATCGATCACCTGCGCGAGCGGATCGGCAGCCCGAGCCTCGTCGTGGCGCTCGACTCCGGCTGCGGTAACTACGAGCAGCTCTGGTGCACGACGTCGTTGCGCGGCATCGCCGCGGGTGCACTGCGCGTGCGCGTGCTCGACGAAGGCGTGCACTCGGGCGACGCCGGCGGCGTCGTGCCATCGAGCTTTCGGATCGCGCGTCAACTCCTCGACCGCCTCGAAGACGCCGCGACCGGCGAGATCCGCCCGCAGGAGTTTCACGCCGAGATTCCCGCCGAGCGCGCCGCGCAGGCACACGCTGCTGCGCAGGTGCTCGGCGCAATCCTGTACGAGCGCTTTCCGTTCGCGAAAGGCACGCGGCCCGTCGACCGCAACGGCGCCGAGCTGGTGCTGAACCGAACCTGGCGTCCGGTTCTCGAGGTGACCGGGGCCGACGGCCTGCCCGCGCTGCAAGACGCGGGCAACGTGCTGCGCCCCGAAACCACGCTCAAGCTTTCGCTGCGCCTGCCTCCGACCACCGACGCCGTCGCCGCCATGCGCCGGTTCGGCGAGCTGCTCTGCGCCGACCCGCCGTACGGCGCGAACGTGGCGTTCGACGCCGACGCCGCGGCGCAGGGCTGGAATGCGCCGGCGACCGCGGCCTGGCTCGGCGCAGCGCTGTCGCGCGCGTCGCAGGACTGGTTCGGCCGTCCCGCGGTCGCGATGGGTGAAGGCGGAACGATCCCGTTCATGGCAATGCTCGGCGAGCGCTTCCCGGCCGCCCAGTTCGTCATCACCGGCGTGCTCGGGCCGGGCGCCAACGCGCATGGCCCGAACGAATTCCTGCACGTGCCGACTGCGCAACGGCTCACCGGCGCGGTCGCACACGTCCTCGCGGCGCACGCCAGGGGAGCGGGCTCGGCGGGCTAGCGCCCGTCAAGCCCTTTCGAGCGGTGGCCGATGCCACTTCCGTGAGTGGGACGGACACCGCCGCGCGCCAGCAGGTGCTGATCCTCGGTCCCGCCGAGCGCGTGCGCTTTCTGGCCGGGCACCTGCTGCTGCTCGGCTACCGCGCGGCGGGAGCCAAGGACGTGGCTGCCGCGCTGCGCATGCTCTCATTGGCGTCCCCACCGATTCGCGTCGGCCTGCTCGCCAGCGATCACGGCCTGGCCGACTCTGCCGCGGCGCTGCGCGAGATCGCAACACTCTCGCCGCAGCCGCTGGAGTGGATCGCGATCGGACACCGGCCCGGCGCGGCCGAAATCGAGACACTGCGCGCCGCCGGCGTGCACTTTGCGCTCTTCGACCCGTTCAGCGACGAAGAGCTGCGCTTCGTCGTGACCGAAGCGCACCATGCCGGTTCCCCGGAACGCCTGCGCTTCGAACAGCGCGTTCCCACGCTGATCCGCGCGCGCGTCACGACCAAGACCGGCGAACGCGTCGCGGTGGTCTGCAACCTCTCGAAACTCGGCGCCTACCTGGCCACCCCGCGTCCGGCGATGCGCGGCGGAACGCTGCAGATGCAACTCCCGCTCGAAGCCGGCGAGGTCGAGATCCAGGGCCTCGTGATGTGGAACAACGTCCCCGGGAACCTGCGCCGGCCGAATGTGCCGGTAGGGATGGGCGTGCGCTTCACCGGGGCGTCGGGCGACGCCACCGCCGCGCTGGAGCGCTTCATCGTGGAACGCGCCAAGGCATACCGGCTCTGACCGGGCTGTATCGAAGATCGGCCGAGAGCCGCATTGCGATCGCCTGTCGGCTCGCCTTCTCTGGCCCGAAGTGAGAGCCTGGCGACGCGCTGAGCCCGGCTACGAGAACTTCGGCGGTCGCTTCTCGAGGAACGCGCGCACCGCTTCCTTGTGCTCGGGCGTCTCCCAGCACTCGCGCAGCAGACGCGTCTCCGAGCGCTGGATCTCGCTGAGATCTGTCGCGGAGCCGTTGCGCGTCAGCAACCGCTTGGTCATGCGGAGTTGCGGAGCGGGGTTGGCGCCGATCTCGCGAGCGAGCGCGATCGCCTGCGGGGCGACCTCGTCGTGTGGCACGAGGCGATCGGCGAGACCCTTCTCGTACGCCTCCGCCGCGGCGTAGAGCCGCCCCGAGAGACACATCTCGCTGGCGCGCCCGAAACCCATCCGTTGCACCAGGAAGTGCGTGCTCGCCAGCTCGGGCACGAGTCCCATCTTGATGAAGAACATGCCGAAGCGGGCGCGCTCCGAGGCGACGATCACGTCGAACGGCAGGATCATCGTCAGGCCGACGCCGACCGCGGCGCCATTCACGGCGGCAATCAGCGGCTTCGACTCGCGCACCAGCGCCACCCAATCGAGCCCGCGCGGCAGACCGCCCTCGCCGCCCGCGGTGTCCTCGCCGGGATCGCGCCCGTCGAGGCGCGACTGAAAGGTATCCGCCATGTCGGCGCCGGCGCAGAAGCCGCGGCCCGCGCCGGTCACGACGATCGCGCCGACGTCGCGGTCCTGGTTGGCGCGCTCGATCGCGTCGACGAGTTCGACGCTCATGCGCGGCGTCCACGCGTTCAGGCGCTCTGGGCGGTGCAAGGTGAGCAGCGCAACTTCGTCGCGGCGCTCGACGCGGATCTGCTCGAATTGCAAGGCGGCCACTCCCTCGTTCAGGGCTTCTTGCGCACTGTGCCCGTCATCGGCACGAAGCGAACCGGCACGACGTCGTGCACCTCGAATCCCGTTTCGGTGCGCACATGGACCTGTAGCGACTGCGCGTCCCAGGTCTCGCCGACGGGAATCACCAGCCGGCCCCCTACGCGAAGCTGCTCGAGCAGGGCGGGCGGCACGCGTGGCGCGGCCGCCGTGACGACGATCGCGTCGAAGGGCGCGACCTCGGGCCAGCCGCGGTAGCCGTCGCCGCTGCGGACGTGGACCTTCTTGTAGCCGAGCCGCGTGAGGTCGCGCTGCGCCCGTTTCGCGAGCGCGTCGACGATCTCGATCGTATACACCTCGGCGCCGCATGCCTCGAGCACCGCGGCCTGGTAGCCAGATCCCGTCCCCACCTCGAGAACCCTGGACCCGGTACCGACGGCGGCCAGCTGCGTCATCAGCGCCACGATGTAGGGCTGGCTGATCGTCTGCCCCTCGCCGATCGGTAGCGGACGGTCCTCGTACGCGTGGGTGCGCTCCGCCGCCGGGACGAACTCGTGGCGCGGCACCGTGCGCATCGCTTCCAGCACGCGCGGATCCACGATCTCTCGCGCCTCGATCTGCTCGTCGACCATGCGCCGCCGCTCCGTTTCGAATGCAGACATGCTGGCTCCCGCCGAGACCGCGACCGCGAGTGCCAGAACGAGCCCGAACCTGATTTCCATGGCCCCGATGATACGCGGCAACGGCGTTCTCCGCGGCTACTCTCGCACCCCTCATGGAACTCGACCACATCCAGATCCGCGGCGCCCGGGAACACAACCTGCGCGGCGTCGACGTGCGCATCCCCAAGAAGCAGCTCGTGGTACTGACGGGCGTCTCGGGTTCGGGCAAGTCGTCGCTCGCCTTCGACACGCTCTACGCCGAGGGACAGCGCCGCTACGTCGAGTCGCTGTCCGCCTATGCCCGCCAGTTCCTCGGCCAGATGGAGAAGCCGAAATACGACTCGATCCGCGGCCTCTCGCCGACCATCTCGATCGAGCAGAAGACCACCGGCACCAACCCGCGCTCCACCGTCGGCACCATCACCGAGATCGCCGACTACCTGCGCGTGCTCTTCGCGCGCGTCGGCGTGCAGCACTGCCATCGCTGTGGCAAGCCCGTCCATGCGCAGACGGCGGAACAGATCGCGAAGGAAATCCTCGCGGCGCCGAGCGGAACGCGCGTCGTGCTGCTCGCCCCGGTGCTGGTGAACCGCAAGGGCGAACACCGCGAGCTGATCGCGGAGCTGCGCCAGGCCGGCTTCGTGCGGCTGCGCGTAGACGGCGAGATCGTCGAGAGCGAGGGGCTGGACGCGCTCGACAAGCGCAAGAAGCACCACGTCGAGGTGGTCGTCGACCGGATCGTGGTCGGATCGGGCCAGCGCGCGCGCGTCACGGGTTCGGTCGAACAGGCGCTGCGCAAGGGCGGCGGCACGCTGATCGCCCACCGCGACGGCAGCGATCGCGTCTACTCGGAGCGGATGGCGTGCGCGGCCTGCAACCTGTCGTTCCCGGAACTCACTCCACAGGCGTTCTCCTTCAACAGCCCGCAGGGCATGTGCGTCGACTGCAACGGCCTCGGCGTGCGCGTCGAGATCGATCCCGCGCTGGTGGTGCCCGACGAGTCGCTCACGATCGACGAGGGCGCCGTCAAGTCGTGGGGCAAGGAGATCTCGGAGAAGACGAGCTGGTCGGGGCTGCGCACCCAGATCCTGGTGCAGCTCGGGGTTCCCTTCGACGTGCCGTGGAACCAACTCGGCAAGCGCCAGCGCGATCTGGTGCTGCACGGTGCGGGCGAGCGCAAGTTCAAGGTGAAGTGGGCCGGCAAGAAGGGCGGCGAGGCGACCTTCGTGATGGACTGGGAGGGCGTCCTGCCGCGCCTGATGCGCCGCTTTCGCGAGAGCACCTCCGAGAGCGCGAAGCGCTGGTACGCGCAGTTCCTCGCCGACAGCGCTTGCTCCACCTGCCGCGGCACACGGCTGCGCGTCGAGAGCGCGGCCGTGCGCGTCGCGAACCGCACCATCGTCGAAATCTCGGCGCTCACCATCGATGATGCGCGCGCGTTCTTCGCCGACCTCCGTCTCGAAGGCGCGGCCCAGAAGATCGCCGTCGAGCTGCTGAAGGAAATCCGCGGGCGCCTCGATTTCCTGACCGCGGTGGGACTCGGCTACCTCTCGCTCGACCGCGCGGGTCCGTCGCTGTCGGGCGGCGAGTCGCAGCGCATCCGACTCGCATCGCAGGTCGGCTCAGAACTCACCGGCGTCATCTACATCCTCGACGAGCCCTCGATCGGGCTGCATGCGCGCGACAACCAGCGCCTGCTCGAGACGCTGCTCCACCTGCGCGACATCGGGAACAGCGTCGTCGTGGTCGAACACGACGAAGAGACGATCCGCAGCGCCGACTGGGTGATCGACTTCGGCCCGGGCGCGGGTGTCCAGGGCGGCCGCATCGTGCACGCGGGCACACCGGCGTCGCTGGCGAAGAACCCGAAGTCGCTGACCGGCGCGTACCTCTCCGGTCGCGCGCGCATCGAGGTGCCGTCGGAGCGCCGCAAAGCGAGCGGCGCGCTCAAGGTGCTGGGTGCCAGCGAGAACAACCTGTGCGACCTCGACGTCGAGTTCCCGCTCGGTGTCCTGGTCGCCGTGACGGGCGTCTCGGGCGCCGGCAAGTCGACGCTCGTGAACGACGTGCTCCACCCGGCGCTCGCGCGCCGCTTCCACGCGTCGTCGCAGCGCGCCGGCCGGCATCGCGCGATCGAGGGCCTCGCGCAGCTCGACAAGGTGATCGCGATCGACCAGCGCCCGATCGGCCGCACGCCGCGCAGCAACCCGGTCACCTACATCAAGGTCTTCGACGCGATCCGCTCGTTCTTCGCGCAACTCCCCGACGCGCGCGTGCAGGGATACAAGCCCGGCCGCTTCTCGTTCAACGTGAAGGGCGGCCGCTGCGAAGCCTGCCAGGGCGACGGCATGAAGCAGATCGAGATGCACTTCCTGCCGGACGTGTACGTACACTGCGAGGAGTGCATGGGCCGGCGCTTCAACGAGGCGACGCTCGCGGTCCGCTACAGGGAGAAGTCGATCGCGGACGTGCTCGACCTCACGGTGCGCGAGGCACTCGAGCTCTTCGCCGCGCACCCGCACGTGCGCCAGCCGCTCGCGCTGCTCGCCGACGTGGGCCTCGACTACCTGCACCTCGGCCAGCCGTCGCCGACGCTCTCGGGCGGCGAGGCGCAGCGCATCAAGCTGGCGCGCGAGCTGTCGCGGCGCGGCACCGGCCGGACGCTCTACATCCTCGACGAGCCGACTACGGGGCTCCACTTCGACGACGTGCGCAAGCTGCTGGAGGTGTTGCAACGTCTCGTCGATGCAGGCAACACCGTCATCGTGATCGAGCACAACCTCGACGTCGTGAAGAGCGCCGACTGGGTGATCGACCTGGGCCCCGAAGGTGGGCCGCTCGGCGGCCACGTCGTCGCGCAGGGAACGCCCGAGCAGGTGGCGCGCGTGCGCGCGTCGCACACCGGGCGACACCTCGTGCCGCTGCTGCGCGCGCAGCCCGCGCGACGGCGCTCGTAGGTCGAGCGATGCGCTACGAAGGCCGCGTCTTCCGCCCGCCCTCCGAAGCCCACAGCTATATCCTGCAAGCGACGATCGGCTGCTCGCACAATCACTGCACGTACTGCGACATGTATCGCGACAAGCGCTTCCGCGTGCGCGATCTCGCCGAGACGCTCGCGGACCTGCGCGAGGCGGCGGCGGTCGCCGGCGACCGCATCCAGACGCTCTTCGTCGCCGACGGCGACGCACTCGTGCTGCCGCTGGACCACTGGCTGCCGATCCTCGCCGCCGCCCGCTCGCTGCTGCCGCGCCTGCGCCGCGTCTCGTGCTACGCGACCGCGCGCAACGTGCTGGAGAAGACCGACACCGAACTCGCGCAGTTGCGTGCGGAGGGCCTTTCGCTGCTCTACCTGGGTCCCGAGTCGGGCGACGACGTGACACTGAAACGAATTGCCAAGGGTGGGACCTTCGCCGATCACGTCGAAGCGGCCCGGCGCGCGCACGCCGCGGGATTGCAGACCAGCGTGATCGCGCTGCTCGGTGCCGGCGGCACGCTGCGCAGCGACGTGCACGCCGAAAAGACTGCCGAACTCGTCACCGCGATGGACCCTGCCTATTTCGCCGCGCTCACGCTGACGGTGACGCCCGGCACGCCGATCGCGCGCCTCGCCGCAACGGGCCGCTTCCAGCTACCCGACGTCGCTGGTTTGCTGCGTGAACTGAGAACCATCGTCGATCGCGCGCGCCCCACGGGCGCCCTCTTCCGCACCAACCACGCGTCGAACTACCTGCCAATCGCGGGCCGCCTGCCGGACGATCGCGAACGCATCGTCGCGGCGATCGACGCGGCGCTCGGCGGCCGCATCCCGCTGCGCCCCGAGTGGGCGCGCGGCCTCTGACACCCGAGCTCCATCGAGGACGAAGGGGACTGTCCCTCCGTCCACGCACCCAGGTCCGACGCCCCACCGCGCTCCAAACGTGGACGGCGGGACTGTCCCATTCGTCTCTCGGGAAACGCCCGCACTTCCTCCTCTTCTCCAAGCGAACGATTCCGCTCAAGCACGCCCTCGGGCGGTTCGATGGCGGGCGATCCCCCGGAGGCGTCTCCGATGCGCATCGTCCTGTCCGCCGAGGGAACCCGCGGCGATCTACAGCCGATGATCGAGCTGGGCGCGCGGCTGCGCGCCGCGGGACATGACGCGCTCGTGTGCGGCCCGCCCGACTTCGAGGCGCAGGCGCTGGCGCGCGGTGTGGCGTTCCACTCGCTCGGGCCGAGCTGCCACGATTTCCTGATTGCACGCGCCGACCGGCTCGGCCGCAGCCCGATGTCGCTGCTGACCGAGGCGATCCGCCATCTTCGCCAACAGATGACGGCGCGACTCGCCGAACTGATCGAGGTGACGCGCGGCGCCGATCTGGTGGTCGGCGGAGGTCCCGAGTTCGCGGCTTCGAGCGCGGCAGTACACAACGGTGTCGGGTATCGCTACGTGGCGTATTGCCCGGCGCTGTTTCCGTCGCGCGACCACGCGCCGTTCTTCCTGCCGTGGCAGAGCCTCCCGGGTTGGGCGAACCGCGCGCTCTGGCCGCTGGTGATGGCGCCCATCCAGATGGCGCTCCGCCGCGTGCTCGCCCCCGCGCGGCGCAGCGTCGGGCTCGCACCCGTGCGCGACGTGATGGGCCTGGTCTTCGGCGCCCGGCCGCTGCTCGCGGTCGACTCCGTGTTCGCGAGCGCACACGCCGATGCGTCGCCGCCGCTCGCGCAGTTCCCGGCGCTGCACCCGCTCGCCGGCGAAGCGCTGCCGGCCAAGCTCGCGTCGTTCCTCGACGCGGGTCCGGCACCGGTCTACTTCGGCTTCGGCAGCATGCCCGATGCCAGGCCGCAAGCGACCACGCGCATCCTGCTCGATGCCGTCGCGGCGCTCGGCTGCCGCGCGGTGATCGGCGCGGGCTGGGCGGAACTCGGGGGCACCTCGCTGCCCGAGGGCGTCATCGAGATCGGCGCGGTCTCGCACCCGGAGCTCTTCGCGCGCTGCGCCGCAGTTGTGCACCACGGCGGCGCCGGTACCACGGCGACGGCCGCTCGCAGCGGCGCGCCGCAGCTCGTGGTGCCGCACCTCGCGGACCAGTTCTACTGGGGCCGACGCGTCGTCCAGCTCGGTCTGGGCGCGCCCCCGATCCCCCGCCTTCGGCTCTCCTCCCCGGGCCTCGTCGCGGCGTTGGGCGCGATGCTCGAAACCGAGTTGCTCGCAGAACGGACGCGCGAGATCGGTGAGCGGCTGCGTGCCGAGGCCGCCTCGATCGACCCGGTCGCCTCGCTGCTGAGCTGATCGATCTGGATGCTGGCCCCAAGGGGATATCAACTTCCAGCGATGCG
>Ga0102851_10000360_pt1 | contig 22302 bp, 16 predicted proteins | sample Mud3Dept3metaG_FD_79558 | JGI IMG/M metagenome (GOLD analysis project Ga0102851, IMG submission 79558) | Freshwater wetland microbial communities from Ohio, USA, analyzing the effect of biotic and abiotic controls - Mud 3 Core 4 Depth 3... | ecosystem: Environmental > Aquatic > Freshwater >... | reverse complement strand
TCTAAGTCAAAGGAAAACAGGCCAAGTTGACAACAGGCCAAAAAAAATCTAAGTTGCTAAGCATAAAAGACGGTCCCGTGAGGCGGCGGTGGACAAGATCATTGAAAAAGCCCTCCGAGAAAGCATCAAGGTCAAAGAGGAGTTCATCAAGGAGAACGGCCGCAGCCTGATGCTTTGTGCGGAGAAGATCTCCCAGGCTTTCACCGCCGACCGAAAGCTCATGATCTGCGGAAATGGGGGAAGTGCTGCGGATGCTCAGCACGTCGCTGCAGAATTCGTGAACCGATTCATGCTCGAACGCCCTCCTCTTCCGGCGATTGCTTTGACCACGGATTCCTCCGTGATCACGAGCATCGGAAACGATTACTCCTTCGAGGACATCTTTTCCAAGCAGATCAAGGCCATCGGATTGGAAGGGGATGTGCTGCTCGCCATCACGACCAGCGGAAACTCCGGAAACGTGATCGCTGCAGTGAAGGCAGCTCGAGGTCTGGGGATATACACGGTCGCGTTCACAGGCGGGGACGGCGGCCGTGTGAGGAGCCTTGCGGACATGGCCCTCGTGGTGAAGAGCAACTCCACGGCAAGAATCCAGGAAGCTCACAGTCTGGCAGAACACCTCCTCTGCCAACTGGTGGATTACCTCCTCTTCCAGGACGGGGTCAAAGAAGATTAGCCAAGGCATTGATCATTTAACATTGGCCATTTGACATTGATCACTTCGCATGGATCATTAAAGAGGAGTCCTTCAGTGTTGAGTCAATGTTAAATGTTAAATGATCAATGGCGAATGATCACTGTTCAATCTCGCTGTTGGAGTCTGCCGTGTCCGACTGGGAACCGATATCGATTGAAAAAATCCGCTCCTATTCGGTGAAAGACCGCCCGAGCAAAGTCAGGCTCGACGATTTTGGTGCTCCCTGGAAACCCGGCGGAAGTGTGGGGGCTTGGCTCACGGCTCTGCCTCGAATCCTCGCAGGGAATGACTTCAGGGCTGTGGTGGACCGTCTTGTTCAAGCCGCCCGGAGCAGGAAGATGATCCTTCTCGCCATGGGCGCCCATCCCATCAAGGTCGGCTTGAGCCCCCACATTATTGACCTGATGGAAAGGGGGATCGTCCGGGGCCTGGCCATGAACGGAGCGTGCGTTATCCATGACACGGAAGTGGCGATGGTCGGCCACACCTCCGAAGACGTGGCCGCCCGTCTCGGGGAAGGTCAGTTCGGCATGGCGGATGAACCGGCCCGTCTGATCAACGAAGCCATTCGGGAAGGCTCCCGTTTGGACGTGGGGCTCGGTGAGGCAGTGGCAGCAAGGCTCTCAAAGGAGAAATTGCCTCACCGCACCCTGAGCCTTCTTGCAAGAGCCCACGAGCTCGGTGTTCCGGTGAGCGTGCATGTGGCGATCGGGACCGACACCATTCACTTTCATCCGAGCGCAGACGGAGCGTCTCTCGGGAAGACCTCTCACCGCGACTTTCGTCTCTTTGCGACCCTGGTTTCGGAGCTTGAAGGCGGCGTGTTCATCAACCTGGGCTCCGCCGTGATCCTGCCCGAGGTTTTCCTGAAAGCCGTGTCCCTGGTCAGGAACCTCGGACACGACGTGAAGCATTTTACGACCCTGAACATGGATTTCATTCGACACTATCGACCTATGACCAATGTGGTGTCCAGGCCCACTCTCGAAGGGGGAGAAGGGTTTTCTCTGGTCGGTCACCATGAGATTCTTTTCCCTCTTCTCGCGGCTGCCGTGATCGAACGCATGGAAGGGAACTGGTAAAGATGGAGGTTTTGTTTCATGCCGATTTATGAATTCAGATGCAAGAAATGCAAAAAAGATTTTGAATGCCTTGTTTTTGGAAGGGGCGATGACGTGTGTTGTCCGACGTGCAAAGGGAAAAGGGTTGAGCGTCTCATGTCTGCGGCAAGCTTCAAGAGCAGCGGCAAATACGTCTCTTCGTCCTCGTCGGGTTGTGCAACCTGTGGGGGTGGCTCCTGCAGCACTTGCCACTGATCAAGCCGTTTGATTCCGAAAACCCCGCCACTCAGTCCCTAAAGGAAGCTTTGAAGGGCCAACAGCGTTCAAGAGGTGTTCCCGTTGTTTCGAATTGGTTTTGGATATGATGCTCATCGATTGGTTGAGGGACGGCCCCTGATCCTTGGAGGTGTGTCCATTCCTTTTAGCAAAGGGCTTCTCGGCCATTCGGATGCGGATGTGCTGACCCATGCCGTCATCGATGCCATTATGGGAGCCCTGGCCATCGGAGACATTGGCCGGCACTTCCCGGACACGGATCCGGCCTTCAAAGACATGCAAAGCCTGAGGATGCTCGAACAGGTGCTTGGCTGGGTCTGGGAGGCCGGATACCAGGTCCACAACGCGGATTCAACGATCGTGGCGGAGAAACCCAAACTGGCCCCCTATGTTCCGGACATTCAGGCACGGCTCTCGGAGATTCTCCAGGTGCCGGTTCATCACGTCAGCGTCAAGGCCAAGACGTCCGAGGGCATGGGTTTTTGCGGCCGTGAAGAGGGAATGGAGGCCTTTGCCGTCGTTTCTCTCGTTCAGAAATAGAGGTGGATACTTCTTATGTCCCTGAGAGTCTTTAACACGGCCACGCGAGCCGAGGAGGACTTCATCCCCCTGCGAGAGGGGGAGGTGGGCATGTATGTGTGTGGAGTGACGGTGTATGATCTCTGCCACATCGGCCATGCCCGGTCGGCCATTGTTTTCGATGTGCTGGTGAAATACCTGCGGGCAAGAGGATTCCACGTCACCTATGTCCGGAATTTCACCGACGTGGACGACAAGATCATCGATCGGGCGAAGCAACTCGGCAAAGAGCCCAAAACGTTGGCCGAGGAATACATCCACGCGTTTTACGATGACATGGGGAGGCTGGGCATTCAGAACGCGGACAGGGAGCCCAGGGCGACCGAGCACATTCCGGGCATGATCGACATGATCAAGCGCCTGATCGACAAGGGGTTTGCCTACGTGGAGGGCACAGACGTCTTCTACTCCGTAGAGAAATTCTCCGGGTACGGAGAACTCTCGGGAAGACGACTGGAGGACATGAAGGCAGGCAGCAGGATTGCCGTGGATGAAAAAAAACGTCACCCCATGGACTTTGTTCTCTGGAAAGGGGCAAAGCCCGGCGAACCCCAATGGTCGAGTCCCTGGGGACCGGGCAGGCCCGGGTGGCACATGGAATGTTCCGTTATGAGCGGTCACTTCCTGGGTTCTTCCTTCGACATTCACGGCGGCGGCGAGGATCTTCTTTTTCCTCACCATGAAAACGAGAGAGCTCAGTCCATAGCCGCGAACGGCGGACAGTTCGCTCGGTACTGGATTCACAACGGGTTCGTCACCGTGGAATCCGAGAAGATGTCCAAGTCCCTGGGGAACTTTTTGACCATCCGCGATGCTCTTCAGATGTACCATCCTGAGGTGCTGCGCCTCTTTCTCCTTTCCAAGCACTACCGAAGCCCCCTCGACTTCTCCAAGAGCGCTGTAATGGGTCTTCAGGCCGGCCTCGTGCGTTTCTACAGGACCCTGCAGAGGCTGGATCAGATGATCGGCCCGGACAAGGACAAAGGCACGGTTCCCCTCCCCTCCTCGCTGTCGGCTCCGGAAAAGGACTCCCTCCTTGACCAGTTCGTGCAGACCATGGACGATGATTTGAACACGGCCAACGCGGTTGCGCTGCTCTTCGAAAAAGTGAAAGACATGAACAAAACCATGGACTTTCCCCTCGACGAATCGAGCAGGGCCAGGCTGTCTCTGCAGCGACGGCACCTCACTCTCACCGCTACGGTTCTCGGCTTTCTGCGTGAAGTACCGGAGGTTTTTTTCGAGGCCTTGGCAGCATCGACCCAGGCCACAGACTCCGGAGAGATCGAAAAGCTCATCGAAGAAAGAAACGCGGCCAGAAAGAACAAGGATTGGGCAAGAGCGGATGCGATTCGGCGGCGCATCAAGGACATGGGGATTGTTCTCGAGGACGGCCCCAAGGGAACGACGTGGCGGTATGATTTGTCAGTAAGCAGTAAGCAGTGAAATTCGAAGAGGTAGGGATAAAGCACCGAATGTCCTGGCAAGGAGCCTTTGCTTTTTTCTGCATACTGCATACTGCCTACTGCCGACCTTTTGCCTTTCATCCCTCACCGAGTGTTTTCAAATAACAAAGAGATGACTGAGTTCAAACTAGTCTCCGACCTCGAGCCCTGCGGCGATCAACCCGGCGCTGTCGAGGATCTGGTGAACGGGGTGCGCAAGAGGCTGAGACACATGGTCCTCCTCGGGGTCACCGGCTCAGGCAAAACCTTCACCATGGCGCACACCATCGCACGCGTACAGAAGCCCACCTTGATCATCGCCCCCAACAAGACCCTGGCCGCCCAGCTCTACGGGGAGCTCAAAAGGCTCTTCCCTCACAATGCTGTGGAATACTTCGTCAGCTACTATGACTACTATCAGCCCGAGGCCTACATCCCACAGTCTGACACGTATATCGCCAAGGATGCTCACATCAACGAACAGATCGACAAGATGAGGCACTCCGCCACCCGTTCCCTGCTGGACAGGGACGATGTGATCATAGTGGCAAGTGTCTCCTGCATCTACGGCCTCGGTTCACCTGAGGCCTATCACGGCATGATCCTGTACCTCGAGAGAGGGGTTACCCTGAGCAGAGAAGACGTATTGAAGAAGCTCGTAGAGATCCAATATGAACGGGGAGATTACGACTTCGCCAGAGGACATTTCCGTGTTCGTGGGGACGTGGTGGACATCTATCCGGTGCACGAAGAGGAAAGGGCCGTTCGCCTTCACTTCTTCGGTGATGTCGTGGAGTCCATCCACGAGATCGACCCCCTCACAGGCAAAGCGGTCAACGAACTGAATCGAATGACCGTCTATCCCGCCACCCATTACGTGACGACCGTGGATATCCGGGAAAAAGCCATTCGCCGGATCAATCAAGAACTCAAGGAGAGGATCGAGTTTTTTCGGTCCCAAAACAAACTGCTTGAGGCCCAGCGCGTAGAAGAAAGGACTCGCTTTGACCTGGAGATGATGATCGAGATGGGCTATTGCCACGGCATCGAAAACTACTCCAGGCACCTCACCGGAAGAGCTCCTGGAGAATCGCCGCCCACCCTGCTCGACTATTTCCCGAAGGACTTCCTGGCCTTTCTTGATGAAAGCCACATTACGGTTCCACAGCTTAACGGCATGTACAACGGGGATCGTTCCAGGAAAGAGACTCTTGTGCAGTACGGTTTCCGCCTGCCCTCCGCGTTGGACAACAGGCCTCTCCAATTCGAGGAATTCAACCAAAGGGTCAAGCAGGTGATCTATGTGTCGGCCACCCCGGGGCCCTACGAACTGGAAAAGGCCGAACTCGTCACGGAGCAGATCATAAGACCCACAGGGCTCATAGACCCTGAGATCCTTGTGCGGCCTGCAACCAACCAGGTAGACGACCTGCTGGGCTGGATCAAAGGAAGGGTGGCGGCGGACGAAAGGGTCCTGGTCACCACCCTGACCAAGAGCATGGCAGAGGATCTCACCGACTATTATGCCGATTTGGGCCTCAAGGTTCGCTACCTCCACTCCGACATCAAAACGATTGAAAGGATGGAAATCATCCGGGATTTGCGCTTGGGTGTCTTTGATGTCCTGGTGGGGATCAACCTGCTCCGAGAGGGCTTGGACTTGCCCGAGGTCTCCCTGGTGGCCATCCTCGATGCGGACAAGGAAGGTTTTCTCCGCTCGGAACGCTCGCTCATCCAAACGTGCGGCCGCGCGGCCAGGAACCTTCGCGGCCAAGTCATTCTCTATGCCGATCAGATCACGGGCTCCATGGCCCGCGCCATGGAGGAGAGCAATCGGCGCCGAGAAATACAGTTGGAGTACAACACAAAGCATCACATCACCCCGGCCTCCATTCAGAAAGCCGTGGAGGACATCCTCGCTTCTCCCTATGAGGCGGACTACGTCACGGTTCCTGTGACTGCGGAAGAGGAAGGCGCTTATCTGACGCCGGAAGCACTCCATAAGAGGATCAAGAAACTTGAAAAAAAGATGAGAGAAGCGGCAAAGAAAATGGAATTCGAGGATGCGGCACGGCTGAGGGACGAAATCAAGGGCTTGCAGGTCAAACAATTGGAGGTGATGGGCTAGTTTTTTCACTTCCCTCCCGGAGGGTTTTGGGCGTAAAATACTTGCCCAAGGGATGGTTTCTTATATGACGCCTACAGAAAAGCAAACCCCAGAGACCAAGGACTCACCTTTGATCACCAAGGAGCAGAGCAGGATTGCCAAAGAAATCGAGGCGGTTTTTGAGAAGTTCTATGGGGGGCAGACCGCCTATTCCAGAGGGCAATTCTACAAAAACGATTTTTTTCTCCGAACAGACTATGCCCTGGTTGTGCTGAACAAGAACAACGAGATCCTGGTGAGTTTTGCCGATCACACACGACCGAGCTACGCCGCTCTTTTTGCCTTCATGTTGGAGGGCATTGAGGGAGCCAATCTCTTCATCTGCGAAGATTACAAAACCGACGAGGACGGAAGCATGGTGTGTGATGAAGAGGATGGAAACACGACAGCAGCCATCATCTGGGATCAGAAAGAACGCTATTACAACATGCTCAAGCAAAAAGTTGAACACATCGTGATCCGAAGAACCAGAAAAGCCCCCGCAAGATAGTTCTCTTTAAGCTTTCAACTTTCAAGATCCGCCTTGTACCCTTCATTTTCCAGCTCACTTTAAGAATCCCGTTGAAAGCCTGCAGACTCGAGATGTTTTCCAAAACGGAAGCGGTAATTGCAGCTGAAGTGATCTAGGAAGTAAGGCGAGAAGAGAATCATTTGAGACGGTGCGGCCGTGCTCTTTCTGTGTCTTTCGTGAAACGACTTATGGCCGCGTATCGGTCCGAACGGAAAATTGCTTGAGTAATCGTGAGGTTAAGCCTTGACATGAGAGCTCTATCTTATTTATAGTACTGGAGAAAAGCTTTTCTCCCTGGTTCCGCGGATCGGTACAATGGATTACAACGAGTTACTGAATCACCTCCAAGTTGTCGGGAAAGATCCGTCACGCCTGATCTTCGAGGACGAACTTACCGGCCTTTACAACCGCCGTTTCCTTCACAACTACTTCCAACAAAACATCCCTTGGAATGCCCTTGAGCATAATCCTCTGTCCCTTCTCATGATGGACCTGGATTACTTCAAGAGAATCAATGACAGCTATGGGCACGACGTCGGGGATCAGGCCCTTGTGTGGCTAGCGAACTTGCTTCGGGAAGCTTCCGGCGACAAGTATCTCCCCATCCGGTATGCAGGCGACGAGTTCATGATCCTGATGCCTTTGTCTCGCAAGAAGACGGCCGTCAGCCTTGCGGAAAAGGTGATCAGTCTGTCTCATGAGAAACCGATGCGCCTGGACGATTCGGGAAGAACTCTGGGACTCACGCTGAGCATCGGGGTGGCTTGCGCCCCGGAGGATGCCAAGGGAGACAAGACCTTGATTCACAAGGCAGACACGGCCCTTTACTATGCCAAGAAGACAGGTCGTGACCGTCTGGCCACGGTAGCCGAGATCGTTCAACAAGACGTGTTTGTAAAAACTGCCATGTTCCAGCTGGAAAGGGCTGCCATTGCCGGACGGAAAACTCAGCTCTCTGCAGTGGCCGAGGCTCTCCGGAAGTTCAGCCAAAGGGAGAGCCAGTTTCTGATCGCCGAAGGGCCTCCGGGCATGGGGAAAAGCATGTTCCTGGAAACCGTTCAGCGGAGCCTGGCCCAGACCAAGTCCATTCTGCAGGTCAAGGCGGCAGGCAAGCCCCAAGAGCTGTCCCGGCCCTATTATCTGATGGCCGCGATTCTCTTTGAGCTTTTGAAAGCAAGAAAAGCAAAAGGACCCGAGATTCTCAAGGGCCTCTCTTCAGAAGAAACGGGTGCCCTGTCCTTCATTCTGCCCCAGATGTCAGCCGCGAAGCGCCGACAAAAACAAGAGGACCGGACTCAGCGAGAAAGGATCTTCTACACTCTGCTCCAGGTGACGACCAAGATTATGGATGGAGCCCCGTCCGTATGGTTTCTAGATGATCTGCATTTCAGTGATGAGGCGACGCTTTTCTTCATTCGCCAGATGATGACTCGGCGTCAAGTTCCACTTTTTGTTTGCGCCGCGGCAACGGAGCTCTCCAAGGAAGCGGAGGAGGGACAGGGGGATGCGCTGGGTCGCTTTTGCGCCGCCTACGGCCAGGAAATCGGTTTACGCAAGGTAGCCCTGTCGCCGCTTGCCGAGGCCGACGTGATCAGACACCTACAGGCTATTTTTCCAAGGATCAGCCTGCCCCGGGATTTCGGCAAGGCTTTGGAGCAGACCACTCGGGGGAACCCTCTTTTCCTGAATGAAATTATCCGCAAGCTCGTCACGGACGGAAAGATTTCCTTGAGCGGTCAGCAGTGGATGGTTGGGCCTCTCGAAGAGGGATATCTACCCGGGTCGCTGGAGGAAATCGTTCGACAGAAGATTGCGGCCCTGGATGAGGAGAGTCGCGACTTTCTGGACCAGGCTTCTGTCTTCGGAGGCCAAGTGACCCTCAGCATGCTGACCGGGAGTTCGGACAAGAGCGAGGCCAAGATCCTCGAATTCGTGGACAAGGCTGTTTCTCATGGCCTCATCAGTTCGGAGTTCCAACTCAACGATGAGACGATCCAGTTTCTGAGCAGGCGCGTTCTGGACATCGCCTATGGAACGATTCAAAAGAACACAAAGCAGGCGCTCCATGAAAAGGTGGGTGCCTACCAGGAATTCCTTTTCGAGAAAGACCTCCTGCCTTCGGCAGCCACGCTGGCTTACCATTTCAAGCGCTCGGCCAATCAGGAAAAAGCCCGCCTTTACGAACAACTGCAAGTGACCCAGAACAGCGCGGTGTTCAATGCAGGAGAGGCGGTGTATTACACCGGCGAAGGGCCGGTTGAACTCAAGCCCAAAGAACTGCCCCTCGACGCGCAAAGCGTCGCACTGCTCCCCAACGTGTTTCGAACATTTTTGCTGGCCGTGCGAAACACGACGCTCTACCCTGCGGGAAGCAGGTCCATTGTGGTGGCCAATGAAAAAGCCAAAGACGCGATTGACAAAATCCTCGAAAGAAACGACATGTTGACCGTCTTCCAGGTGGAACGGGCTTTGCTGGTGAACGGGAAGAGGGTGGAGATCGTGGAGTTCAAGGCTTTTGCCGCCTCTTTCCTGCAACTTCTCTACCGCCTGGAACTCAAAGGAGTGACACTCAAGCGACACCTGTCCATGGAGGAATTGAGTGCCCTGCTGGAGGCTTTTGGTCGGACCAAGACCGAAACCATCGGGCAGGGATTCTGGCAGCGCTTCATTGAAGAGCAGAAACTGACCCACGTGGAAATGTCCCAGGTGCACTATGCGATTCGTGGCGAAGGAGAGATCCCGAGCCTCGATAGCACAGGAGAACTCCCTACCAGCGCAGCGGTTCAGGAGGAGGCGGTAGAAGCGGAACCGGAAAAAGACACGCTTTCCTTGATCCCCGAGGTGATCAAGGGGCTCCTCAATGCGGCAAAAAGCATCAAACTCTACCCCCTGAAAAGCAGGGTCACGGAGAGCGCCATCCAGGCCGCCTTTAAAAGGCTTCGCCGAGTCTTGCGAAGGGAAGCCCACCTGACCATGGCGCGGGTCGAAGACTCGCTCTTCGTGAATGATCAAAAAGCGACTTCCTCTGATCTGGACCTCGTGGGTCAGATTTTTCTCCAGTTTCTCGACTCCCTTGGCCTCAAGAGCATGACCTTTCTCCCAAACGTCACTCCCGAGGAGATGAGAGTTTTCATCGGAGCGGTCGGAGACTCACCTTCGGGAGTGCAAGACGAGGAGTACTGGAACCGATTGTCAAAGGAGCAGGGCCTTAAAGGGATCCTTTTTGACTACCGCTTTTACGAGCCCAGAATTGGGGCAGGTGTGAGCGGCAGCGGGGCATTTGAGATCGTGGGCGGCCGGGGCACGGTGAAGAGCCAGGTTCGAGGGGAGCAGCCGGTTCTTGCATTGGATGAGGAGTCCTTTGACCGTCTTCTTCAGCAGATGCCTAAAGAGGTCGGTGATCTCCTTCTGGAAGGGGAGGAAAAGGAGATCACTTCTATCATCAAGCGCCTTTTCCACGGGTATCTTAAGTCGAATACCCAGGTTCGGCAGAAAGTGATCGGTCATTGCGAGCACCTCTTTGAAGATCTGAGCACCGGGCTTCAGAACCAGCTGGCGAAAATCCTTGCAAAACCTCTTCTCTTGGTCCTTTCCCAGGAGAGGGACCCTGCAGTCCTACGGCAGCTGACCAGCCTCCTCTACCGCCTTTCCACTCTCCTGGTCCAGTTTGCGGAATACCCTGTGGCCAGCCAGGTCTTGCTGCATCTCCAACGGCGCTACCGGAGGCTTCTCGAAGCCAACAGCGACGAGGCCAAGATGTTTGAAGAAATCCTGATCAAACCCCTGGACCCAAAGGTTCAGGAACTGATCCTCCAGGATTTTCGATCCAACGAAAGCCTACGGCAGCAAAAAGCAGTGCTTCTTCTCGGCAGCCTGGGCAAAGTGGCTTCTCCTTTGCTGATCGAGGTCGTCAAAGGGGAATCGGATCTCAGGATCAGGCAACTTGCAGCCAGCCTCCTTTCCCAGCAGGGATATGAAGCGGCAAAGTCGCTCAAGCGGGTGTTCATGCTGGAGAGCACCGCAGAGGAACGGCTCCAGATCCTGGATGTTATCGACTGCGTCACCCGTGACCTCAAGGCAGAGCTGATTAATGCTCTCGATGATGACAACGAACAGGTGAGGGCTAAGGCTTTCAAGCTTGCCCGGCGGCTGAACACCGACGATATGGAAAAGATTCTTTTGGAGCGCGCGGACAGCATGAAGGGCGAGGTGGCTGCGGATGCCATCAAGTGCCTTGGAAGCCTACGGCCGCAAGCGGCTCTCGAGAAAATCGGGTCTCTGATGAAAACCGCGAAGGACAGAGAACGGCTCGTCGCTTGCTGCCAGACCTTAGCCAAAATCGGAGACCCCAGGGGGATTGATCCTCTTGAGCGTATGCTGTCGGCACGGAGTTTCTTCTCCAGACGGAGCAAATATCTTTCGCCCATCCGTGTAGCGGCTGTGGTCGCTCTTTCTTTCTTTCACGACCCTCGTGCCGCTCAAATCCTGGAGCAATGCACCCGCGATCGGGACCCCCAGGTCAGACAGATCGCCGCCTCCCTGATCCATCCCTCCCAGAACGCAGAGAATCAGTAAACAGTGAGCAGCAGTAGTCCCTGCTCAGTGGCGGTTTCTGCATACTCCCTATGTCTTGACGTTGGCTTTGATATAGCTCACAATGTCTTTAGTGTTCGTTCCCGGGCCGAAGATCTCAGCGATTCCGCAGGCTCTGAGTGCAGGCATATCTTCATCCGGGATGATGCCGCCTCCGATCACCAACATGTCCTCGACCCCTTTTTCCTTCAGCAGTTCCATGACCTTTGGGAAAAGATAATCGTGGGCTCCGGAGAGGATGCTCATGGCGATGACGTCCACATCTTCCTGAACAGCGGCTTCGACAATCTGGCGAGGCGTTTGCCGAAGTCCAGTGTAAATGACCTCCATCCCGGCATCCATGAGAGCACTGGCCACGACCTTGATGCCTCTGTCATGACCGTCCAGCCCCGGCTTCGCGGCCAGGACCCTGATCTTCTTCTTCATATTCATGATCAACGCTCCGTTCCAAATAGAGTAATATAGACCTTGGCCGCAACCCAATCATTGAACATTTAACATTTCCCATTGACCATTTATCATTTATCATTGAAGAAACTGCCTGAGGTGAGTGCCGATCCCCAATGCCCAATGCTCTATGATCAATGGTCAATGAGCGATGTTCGATGATCAATCCCTACTTCCCGAGGGTGTTTACCTGCCGATACTCTCCGAAGACCTGCCTGAGGGTATCGCAGATCTCACCGAGCGTGGCATAGGTCTTCACGGCTCGGAGAATGGGCACCATGAGGTTATCCTTTCCTTCGGCAGCTTTCTTGAGTTCGGAGAGGGCCTCGGTGACGAGCCTCTGATCGCGCCGGGATTTCAGTTTCTTCAATTTTTCGATCTGCGAAAGGCGCACCGCAGGGTCCACTCTCAAGAGGTTTTTAGGTTTCTCCTCCTGCACCTGGAAGCGATTCAACCCCACCACCACTCGTTCGCCGCGTTCGATTTCCCGTTGATATTGGTAGGCGCTGTCCTGAATTTCCCTCTGAATGAATCCTTTCTCGATCGCGGCTGCGGCACCTCCCATGTCATCGATTTTCTTGATGTAGGCTTCGGCACGGCTAAAAATCTCGCGGGTCAGTTCCTCCACATAGTAAGACCCTCCTAGAGGATCCACCGTGTCCGAAACACCGGTCTCATAGGCGATGATCTGCTGGCTCCGGAGTGCAACCTGCACCGCCTCTTCAGAGGGCAGGCAGAGGGCTTCATCCATGGAGTTGGTGTGCAGCGACTGAGTCCCTCCGAGAACCGCGGCTAGGGCCTGAAAAGCAACTCTCACGATGTTGTTCTTGGGTTGCTGGGCGGTGAGGGTGCAGCCAGCGGTCTGGGTGTGAAAGCGTATCATCAGGGAACGAGGGTCCTTGGCCTTGAACCGTTCCTTCATGATTTTGGCCCAAAGGCGTCTTGCCGCTCGGTACTTGGCTACCTCTTCAAAAAAATCCAGGTGAGCGTTGAAGAAAAAGGAGACCCTGGGGCCGAAGGCATCTACATCCAGACCGGCCTGCAACGCAGCTTCCACGTAGGCAATCCCGTTGGCGAGGGTGAAGGCCACCTCCTGCACTGCCGTTGAACCCGCTTCCCGGATGTGATACCCGCTGATGCTGATGGAGTTCCACTGAGGAACGTTCTCTGAACAAAAGGCAAAGATGTCCGTCACAATGCGCATGGACGGCTTTGGGGGGAAGATATACGTGCCTCGTGAGGAGTATTCCTTGAGGATGTCGTTCTGGATGGTACCCCTAAGTTGTTCCGGAGAAACCCCCTGTTTCTCGGCAACGGCCACGTACATGGCCAGGAGAACCGCTGCCGGCGAATTGATGGTCATGGAGGTGCTCACCTGGTCCAAGGGGATCCCATCAAAGAGCGTTTCCATGTCCTGGAGGGAGGATATTGCGACTCCCACTTTACCAACCTCCCCCATAGCCATGTCATGGTCCGAATCATAACCGATCTGGGTGGGCAGATCAAAGGCGACGGATAGTCCGGTTTGTCCCTGCTCCAGGAGAAACTTGTAGCGCTTATTTGATTCCTCGGCGTTTCCAAACCCTGCGTACTGCCGCATGGTCCAGTGCCGGCCCCTATACATGGTGGGCTGGACGCCCCTGGTAAACGGATAGGAACCGGGAAACCCGGCGTTGGTGAGATAATCCAGGTCCTTGGTGTGAACCGGGGTATAAAGGCGGTGCACAGGAATACCCGAGGTGTTGAGGAACTCCTTTTTTCTCTCAGGGTTTTTTCCTAGCTTGCTTTCCACCCCTTTTGTCCAGCTCTCGAACGCTTTTGCCAGGGTATCGATATCGACTGTATCCGCCATGTTATATCCTCCATTAGGTATGGAAAAAACGGCTCAAAAGTATTTCACGACGAATTGATCTGTCAACTCTTTTTGCGACCAGGAAAGGCCGTACAAAAAAGCCCGTTTCCGAAAAGGAACCGAGCTTTTCTGCAACACACAATTTTCCGAACGCCGAAATTAGACGCTAACGCACCGAGAGACTACTTTACCCTGGTGACCCATTGCAAATCCGCAGGATGCTTAAAATTCATAGGTTTTTCGTGTTGGATCATCAAGGCTGGACCCGCGGTCAACAAACCCTTATCCCAAAACGATCAAAACGGCATCCGCTTCAACAGGATCCCCTTTTTTGCATCGGATCTCCTTGACGGTGCCGGAACCTGTGGCTACGATCGGTAGCTCCATTTTCATCGCTTCCAGAATCACCACTTCGTCGTTTTCGCTCACGGTATCTCCCACCTTCACTTTCACGTCGATAACTTTCCCCGCCATTGGTGCATTAACCTCAGTCACATCCAAATCCTCCTTTTTGATAGAAGTTCCAATTGATCGCGGTCCTCATATAACATGGGGTGAACGCCTCTTGTCAAGAGTAATTTGCTGTCACGGACAAGAGTTAACCCTTGCCTCTTTTGAGTGCCCTCGTCTTCACCAGCTGACAAAGTCCCGCGATCAGTCCCCAGAGAATGCTTGACATAACCTGTATATTTCACTAAGATTATAAGCACGTCTGCCAAGCCGAAGAGCAGTCTGCTCCTTTTTCGAGCTAATTGGACCGATGGGGAAAGGCCACAGGAGGATGAGATAGATGCCCATCTATGCTTGGGTTGCCCAGACCAAAAAGGGGAGAAAGCTCAAAGGAGAAATCGATGCCGCGAATGAGGCCATCGCGCTCAGCCAGCTCAAAAAACGCAATTTCACGATCAAAAAGCTAAAACCCAAGCCCAAAGATATCTTCCAAAACATTGCTTTCCTGAAGCCCAAGGTCACCAACAAAGACATCGTGGTCTTCACGAGGCAGTTCTCCACGATGATCGATGCGGGCCTTCCGCTCGTACAGGGACTCACGATTCTTGGAGAACAATGCGAAAATCCCACCTTCAAGGCGATTCTTAAGGAAATCACCAAGGACGTGGAAGGAGGATCCACCCTGGCGGAAGCCATGAAAAAGCACCCCAAGGTCTTCGATTCTCTTTTCGTCAACCTCGTGGCCGCAGGGGAGGTGGGCGGTATTCTCGATACGATCCTGCGCCGCCTGGCTCAGTTCATTGAGAAGGCGGAAAGACTGAAATCCCAGATCAAGGGAGCCATGACTTATCCCATCGTGGTCTTGGCTGTTGCCATCCTCGTCATTGCGGTCATCCTTGTCTTTGTCATTCCCGTTTTTGAAGACATGTTCAAGAGTTTCGGATCTGCTCTCCCCGCCCCGACCCAGATCGTGGTGAATATGAGCCGTTTCGTGAAAGGCAACATTCACTGGGTGATCCTCGCTCTGGTCGCCCTGATCTATGGCTTAAAACGATACCGGGGAACGGCATCCGGAAGAAAGCAGACGGATGCCCTCTTTCTTAAATTACCCGTCTTTGGGAATCTGCTCAAGAAGACGGCTGTGGCAAGGTTTACCCGGACTCTCGGGACCATGATCAGTAGTGGGGTCCCCATTCTGGATGCCCTGGAGATTGTCGCGAAAACGGCAGGGAACGTGGTGATTGAGGAAATCATCTACGAGGTTAGGGGAAGCATTGCGGAAGGCCAGACGATTGCCGAACCTCTCTCGGAAAATGATATCTTTCCAGGGATGGTCATCCAAATGATCGCCGTAGGCGAAGCGACCGGCGCTCTTGATTCCATGCTGGAGAAGATCGCTGACTTCTATGACGAGGAAGTCGATGCGGCGGTCGCAGCCCTCACCTCTATGCTGGAGCCTCTGCTGATGCTCTTTCTCGGCGGGTCTATTGGTGGACTGGTCATTGCCATGTACCTGCCCATCTTTGGGATGGCCGCAGCCATGGGAAGCTAAGCCGGTCACCATGGCCTCCAGCGCCCCCATCAGCATTCCTCGATCAGAGCTGTTCGGACGCCTTCAAAGACTCATGTTCTTGAGGGTTCTGTTCGTCTCACTGCTGCTGGGAGCTTCTGTCTTCGTAGAAGTCAAAGAAACGAAGACCGCTTTCGGCGATATCCAGACCTACCATTATCTTCTGATTGCCGCGATCTACTGCATCACCGTCATTTATGTCATTCTCCTCAAGCGTCTTGATGACCTGATTCGATTTGCATACCTTCAGCTGCTGGTGGATACGGCCCTGGTAACGGCCATTATTTACGCGACTGGCGGCATTGAGAGCATCTTTTCTTTTCTTTATATCCTCACCATTATCAACGGCAGCATCATCCTTTACCGGAAAGGGGGAATGATCACCGCCTCCAGCTGCAGCATCCTTTACGGCCTCCTTATCGATCTTCACTACTACAGGGTGATTGAGCCGTTGGGAAGCCGGCTGGCTTACCCTGGGGACTACCAGAGTTCCTATATCTTCTACCTGATTCTGGTTAACATCGTAGCCTTTTACCTTGTCGCCTTCCTCAGCAGTTACCCATCCGAGCAGGCCAGGAAAAGCCGTGTCGAATTAAAAGCGAAGCAGGAAGACATGATCAAGCTGGAGGCGCTCAATGAATGGATTATCCGAAGCATGACCTCCGGCCTGATCACTCTGGACGATCAGGAAAGGATTCTGCTTTTCAACCCGGCTGCTGAAGCGCTTTTCGGAATTCCCTCCCGGGCCTGTACCGGGCAAAGACTGCTCGTGGCGCTTCCCTTTCTTAAAGGCCATATGGGCTTGGGGGACAACCCATTGAATCCCTACGCCATTAGGCATCAGGACTTCACCGATTTGCCTTATTTCAAACCGAGCGGAGAAAAAGTGTTCCTTAGGTGCTCGGTTTCTCCTCTGCGCTTGCCGGAAGGAGTGGAGGGAGGAAAAATCCTCTTTTTCCAGGACATGACCCAGATGAGAGAGATCGAGGAGGAGATGAAACGGGTGGAAGGCCTTGCTCTGATCGGAGAGCTCGCTGCAGGGATTGCCCATGAGATTCGAAACCCCATGGCCTCGATCAGCGGTTCGATTCAGCTGCTCAAAGAAGGCCTGGAAATGGACGACGTCAAAACCAAGCTCATGGACATCATGCTGAGGGAGATCAACCGTCTCAACACCTTGGTGAGCGACTTTTTGCTTTTTGCGAGGCCAAAGGAGTCTTCGGTGCAGAGCGTCGATTTGAATCAGCTGATTCTTGATTCTTTGGAGTTGTTCAAGAACAGCGCCAAGTGGACGGAAAAGGTCCGAGTGGAAACGCACTTTCACGAATCCATGACCATCGAATCAGACCCGGAACAAATCAAACAGATCTTGTGGAATCTCTTTCTGAACGCCGTGGAGGCGATGAGAGGAGGAGGAGTGCTCTCTGTCCAAACGGAGTTCGTGAACGTTGCGGAGCCTCAGGGAGGTGTGCGGAAAATGGCGCAAATCACCTTTCGGGATACGGGCGAGGGATTCAGCAGGAAAGCGCTCCAGTTTCTGTTCACTCCCTTCTTTACCACGAAGGAAGGTGGCTCTGGACTCGGCTTGGCGATTGTGAAGAGAATCGTCGAGGGACTGAAGGGAAGGGTGTCGGGGAAGAACCACCCTGATGGCGGGGCTGAGATCACGCTGTGGCTGGATCCCCTTCTAAGTCAATCCGCTTGAAAAAACGCGCAAACCTATTATCCTAAGCCAAAAGAAGTCCCTGGCATCGAGAAGAGACCGGTGAGTATGCTGAACGAAAGATGGTTTTCCCGCATTCAACGCCCGAGCCGTTATGTGGGAAACGAGATCAATGCGATCAAGAAAGATCCCTCTCAGGTAGAACTCTCAATCGCTCTTGCTTTCCCCGACGTCTATGAAGTGGGCATGTCACACGTGGGGCTCAAAATCCTTTATGACCTGCTGAACCGTCCGTCCTGGCTGGCAGCTGAAAGGGTTTACTGTCCTTGGACGGACCTTGAGAGAGAGCTGCGGGAGCGGCGTCTCCCCCTGACCGCGATGGAGTCCGGTCGGGCCCTGCCCGAGTTCGATATGGTCGGCTTCAGCCTCCAGCACGAACTTTCCTTCACCAATGTGCTCACCATGCTAGATCTGTGCAGCATCCCCTTTTTTGCGGAGGAGCGAGACGGGTCTTTTCCTCTCCTCGTCGCCGGAGGTCCCGCCTGCTTCAACCCTGAACCAGCGGCCCCGCTTTTTGACGCGATGGTGATCGGCGACGGGGAACAAGCCGCCCTTGACGTTTGTGAAACCGTGCGAGAGGCAAAAAAGCATCATGCGACGAAGAGGGAGACGCTCCAAGCGCTGAGCAGAATTCGCGGACTTTATGTGCCAGGTTTTTTCCGGGTGCACTACAAGCCGGACGGTAGGATCCAGGAGATGGAACCCTTGCTTTCCGGCTACGAACGGGTCACGAAAGCGATTGTCCCTGACCTCAATGCTTTTCCCTTTCCAGAGCACCAAGTGGTTCCTTTCGCAGAGCTCGTACACGACCGGCTTGCCATTGAAATCTCAAGAGGGTGTACCCGGGGCTGCCGTTTCTGCCAGGCGGGAATGATCTACAGGCCTGTTCGAGAAAGGCATCCTGAAGCCGTGATTCGACACTCGGGGCGAGGGCTTCGCTTCACAGGATATGAGGAGATGTCCCTGCTCTCACTCAGCTCCGGGGACTACAGCGCCTTGGGGCCTTTGCTCCGGATTCTCATGGACAAGCAGGAGAGTGAACGGATCGCTGTGAGCCTCCCTTCCCTGAGGGTGGACAGCCTCGACTCCTCGTGGTTCGAGGAGATCAAGAGGGTTAGAAAAACAGGTTTCACCCTTGCTCCCGAGGCAGGGAACGACCGGATCCGAAGAGTCCTGAACAAGGGCCTGACGGATGAGGATATCCTGCACATGGCAAAAGAGATCTATGGGGCTGGATGGGATTTGATCAAACTCTATTTTATGATCGGTCTTCCTTTCGAAGAGGACAAAGATCTGGAAGACCTGGTCCGGCTTGCAGGAAGAGTGGCGAAAACGTCCAGGAACAATGGAAAGGTTCATCTGAGCGTCGCCACCTTTGTGCCGAAGTCTCACACGCCCTTTATGTGGCTGCCTCAGATTTCGATCGATGAAAGCCGGAGGCGGATTGAGTTTGTTCAGAAATCGATCAAAGACCGAAGGATCAGGGTCAAATGGAACCAGGCGGAGATGAGCTGGATCGAGGGAGTCTTTTCGAGAGGAGACAGGAGGCTCACTCAGGTGCTCGTCAGGGCTTGGCAGAAGGGAGCAAGATTTGATGCCTGGAGCGAGCGATTTCGCCTGGACCTATGGCACGAGGCTTTTCATTCCGCGGAGGTGGACCCGGGCTTTTACCTTCACCGATTGAGATCATTTGACGAGGTGCTTCCGTGGGATCACATTCAATGCGGGGTGAGCAAAGAATACCTTGAAAAGGAGTGGAAAAGGGCGGAGCAAGGGGAGTGGACGCCGGATTGCAGAAAAAAATGCCTGGACTGCGGGGTCTGTGACCATGCAGAAGTCCATCCCGTTCTCTTCAGAGAGTGGGACGCTGCTCGGAAGGAGGCGGCAACCCCCGCAGCACAGGAAAGCCTTGAGGCAAAAAGAATCAGGATCACTTTTTCCAAAAGAGGTCCTGCAAGATATCTGAGCCATCTGGAGCTTGTCCGCACCTTTGTGCGTGCTTTCAAGAGGGCCGGCGTGAACCTCGCTTACTCAAAAGGGTATCACCCTATGCCGAAGCTGTCCTTCGCCTCTGCTCTTCCGGTCGGCACGGAGAGCCTGCACGAGACCCTAGAGGTCCAGTGGTATGACTCCGGATCCGATACGCCGCTACGAGACATCATCAACGAACAACTCCCGTCGGGTCTTGAAATCAAGACTCTTGAGGTTCTGGACCGCGACGCAGGAAGTCTCAAGGTCCAGGAGAGCCATTATGAAATCTCCTTCAACCAGGTGCGGATCAGAGAGGGCGATCTCCGGCGATTCCTTGCGTCCGAGTCTTTTCCTGTGATCAAGAAAGGGAGAAAGGGAGATCAGAGCATCGACGCGCGCGCCCAGGTAAAGTCGGCTTATTTCAGCATGGAATCCACGATACATCTGGCCCTCAAAACCATGCAAGGGCCAGCGCTCAAACCTGTGGAGATTGTGCAGGGAATCTTTCAACTGAACCATGAAGACACTGATGGAATGGACATCTTGAAAATCAGGGAAATCCTGAACTCGAAAGAATCTGAAGTTCCGAGTGCCCCGTGCGGAAGCGCAGGGGGTAGCCGAAGGGTTGATTGACTATGGCCAACGAATTGATCATCCATTCGAGACCCCATGAGACGAGAGTGGCTCTTGTGGAAAACGGAGTGGTGGTCGAGCTCCATATCGAAAGAAAAACAGGACAGGAGCTCATGGGAAACATCTACCGGGGACGGGTGGTGCGGGTCCTTCCGGGCATGCAGGCTGCTTTCGTGGACATCCGGCTTGATAGGAGCGCATTTCTATATGTCTCCGATGTGCACCAAGATCTTATGGAACTGGAGCAGATGATGCTGAGCAACAGCGCCGAACCAGAGGCGGAGCTGTCCCAGGAACAGCAAGACGTATGGGCAGAGCACCCCAAAGCACTCTCGATGAACATCGAAGACCTTCTCCGCGAAGGGCAGGACATTATGGTCCAAATTGCCAAAGAGCCGATTGGAACCAAAGGGGCACGCCTGACGTCGCACATCTCTCTGCCCGGCAGGCATCTGGTGCTCATGCCCAATGTGGACCACATCGGTATCTCCCGCAAGATCGAAGATCCGGCGGAGAGAGAACGACTGAAAAATCTGATGCAGGAGATTAGGACGGGTAACCTCGGCTTTATTGTCAGAACTGCGAGTGAGGGCTCGGACAAGAATAAACTCAAGTCCGAGATGGACTTCCTGCAGAAGCTCTGGGCGAGCATTCAGGAAAAAATGGCCAAGCATACCTCTCCGGGGCTGCTCTACAGGGACCTGAGTGTTTCGCTCCGCTCCGTTCGAGATCTCTTCACTCGCGAAGTGGACCGTCTGGTGATCGACTCGAAAGAGGAATACGGCACCATTATGGAATTCATAGAAACGTTTGTCCCCGCGCTGAAATACTCCGTTGAACTCTATGAAGGCCCCGAACCTATCTTTGATTTCTACGGGATCGAGATGGAACTCTCCAGGGCTCTGGACAATAAGATATGGCTCAAGTCAGGAGGCTATATCGTCATCGAGCTCACGGAGGCGCTGACGGCGATCGATGTCAACACCGGGAGTTATGTGGGCACTAGAAATCTGGAGGAGACAATTCTCAAAACCAATCTCGAAGCGGTCAAAGAAATTGCCTATCAGCTGCGGTTGAGGAACTTGGGGGGGCTCATCGTCATTGATTTCATTGACATGGAAAAGAAATCCAACAGGGAAAAAGTGTTTACCACGCTGAAAGAAGCGCTCACCAAAGACAAAGCCAAGACCCATGTGCTGAAGATGTCCGAATTAGGTTTGATTGAAATGACGAGGAAGAGAACACGGGAGAATCTGAACCGGTTTCTGAGCGAACCCTGCTTCTACTGCGAGGGCAGGGGCTCCTTGAAGGCCAAGAGAACCATCTGCTATGAGATTCTCCGGGATCTGGAAAGGGAGACGACCATTGCCGGGCAGGCTCCCCATATTTTGGTCCATGCGCATCCCGATATTGCCCGTGTCCTCAAGGAGGAAGAGCAACAGTCGGTGATCGACCTGGAAAGGAGGATCAATCGGAGGGTCATCATCTTGGAAAAAGAAAACCTCCACATCGAACAGTACGAGATTTCCTCCTAAAGGCGCTTTGAGCTTGGGCTTGGGGGTGTGGTCTGTGGCGGGTCCGCAACCGGAAAGGGTGGGCTCTGAAGGAAAGGTGACGGATTTTGGAATTGCCAGGGCCATATCGTCATCCAGAACCAGAACAGGGGTCATTTTGGGCACACCCGACTACATGTCGCCCGAGCAAATCATGGACAAGGCTCTGGCCAAGAATCTGGATGAGCGATTTCAGACCGCAGGGCAAATTGCGAAGCCTTTGAGGCTCCTCGCCATCAAAGTGGCTCAGAAGCAGAAGCAGCGAATGGCGGAACAGGAAGCCGCGTCGAGGGCTTAAGACAAGAGTGGTTCGGGGATCAGTAAAAAGGCAACACACTCCACTGCACAGAGGATCGGAACTGAATTGCTGATAAAATCCTCAGGAATGACGGACGTAGGCCTTCAGCGGGAAGGAAACGAGGACTCTTTTTCCGTTCAGGATTCCTTTGGTCTCTACATGGTCGCCGACGGCATGGGAGGTCATCTGGCCGGTGAAGTGGCTAGCCGGGTCGCTGTGGAGATGATTAACAAGAGCTTCGGCAAATGGTTGGAGGTTCAAGCCCCTCCGGATGAAATCTTCGGCGTTCCCGATGAGTCTCTGAGCAGGGAAGGGAACTACATCCTGGGGAGCATTCGTCTGGCAAACCGGGTGATTTACGAGATGGCCAGCGAATATGAGAAGTACAATGGGATGGGAACAACCATCGTGAGCCTGTTCGTTGCGGCGGGACGCATTGTGGCGGCCAACGTGGGAGACAGCCGAATGTACCTGGT
>Ga0102851_10000359_pt1 | contig 22332 bp, 23 predicted proteins | sample Mud3Dept3metaG_FD_79558 | JGI IMG/M metagenome (GOLD analysis project Ga0102851, IMG submission 79558) | Freshwater wetland microbial communities from Ohio, USA, analyzing the effect of biotic and abiotic controls - Mud 3 Core 4 Depth 3... | ecosystem: Environmental > Aquatic > Freshwater >... | reverse complement strand
TCCGGCCGAGCTCGACGGCGTCGCCGACGTCGTGCTGCGCGTGCCCTCGGTCTCCGAGCACCTGCAGCCGATCGTCGACGTCGTCCCGCTCCAGCTGCTCGCCTACCAGATCGGCGTGCGCCGAGGCGCCGACGTCGACCAGCCCCGCAACCTCGCCAAGAGCGTCACCGTCGAGTGACGCGCCCGCGCGCCGCGTCCGGTGCACGCGTGGCGCGCGATACACTCGCCCGCCGAATGGGCGCCGGCACGATCGACTTCGAGCGCGAGCTCAACCCCGAGCAGCTCGGCGCCGTGACCCACGGCGAGGGGCCGCAGCTCGTCGTCGCCGGGGCCGGCTCGGGCAAGACCCGGGTCATCACCTACCGCATCGCCTGGCTGGCGCGCCAGCGCGGCGTCGAGCCGCGCTCGATCGTCGCGGTCACCTTCACCAACAAGGCGGCCGCCGAGATGCGCGACCGCGCCGAGCGCCTGCTCGAGAGCTGGCCGCTCGCCACCTTCCTCGGCACCTTCCACCGCTACTCGCTCCAGCTGCTGCGCGCCTACGGCGATCGGGTCGGGCTCGCGCGCGACTTCGCCATCCTCGACGAGGCGGACCAGAAGGCGATCGTCGTGCAGGCGATGGCCGCCGAGAACGTCGCCGAGAGCGCGTTCCCGCCGCGCGCCGTGCTCGGCGCCATCTCCTCGGCCAAGAACCGCCTGCTCTCGCCCGACCTCTACGAGCAGGGCGCGCGCGACGCCTTCTCGCAGCGCGTGGCACGCGTCTACCGGCGCTACGAGGCGCTGCGCCGGAAGGCCTCGGGCGTGGACTTCGACGACCTGCTGCTCCACGCCGTGCGCCTGTTCGTCGAGCACCCGGACCTCGCCGAGCGGTTGCGCGGGCGCGTCCGGCACCTGCTGGTCGACGAGTTCCAGGACACCAACCACGCGCAGCTGCGGCTGGTCGAGGAGCTCGCCGCGCCGGACGGCAACCTGACCGCGGTCGGAGACGAGGACCAGGGCATCTACCGCTGGCGTGGCGCCGACCTCTCCAACATCCTGGAGTTCGAGCGCCACTTCCCGGGCGCCGTGGTGCGCAAGCTCGAGCGCAACTACCGGTCCACCTCCGCCATCCTCGACGCCGCCAACGAGGTGATCGGCCACAATCGCCTGCGGCGCGGCAAGAAGCTGTGGACCGACGCCGGCCGCGGCGAGAGCATCCGGCTCTTCCGCGCCGGCGACGAGGGCGACGAGGCGAAGTGGGTGGCGGGCGAGATCGCGCGCCTGCGCGCGCGGCACGCCCTCGCCGAGCTCGCGGTCCTGGTGCGCACCAACGCCCAGACGCGCGCCTTCGAGGACGAGTTCTTCCACGCCCGCATCCCCTACGTCCTGGTCGGCGGCGTGCGCTTCTACGAGCGCGCGGAGATCAAGGACCTGGTCGCCTACCTGCGCGTCCTGCGCAACCCGCGCGACAACTTCTCGCTCCTGCGCATCCTCAACCAGCCGCCGCGCGGCATCGGCAAGACCACGGTCGCGACGCTCGAGGAGCAGGCCGCGACCGAGGCCGGCGGGGTGATCTGGGACCTGCTCGAGCTCGACCGGCTCGACCGCTTCGCGAACCGCGCCGCGACCGCGCTGCGCGCCTTCCGCGACCTGCTGCGCGCCCTGCGTGCGGCCGCGGGGGAGCTGCCGCTGCCCGCGCTGCTCGACGAGCTGCTGCGCAGGACCGGCTACGCCGACGTCTATCGGCGCGACAACGAGGAGGACCAGGCCCGGCTCGAGAACATCCAGGAGCTGCTCACCGCCGCGCAGACCTTCACCGAGGCGCGCGCCGCCAACGGCGACGACCAGGATCTGCTGACCGCCTTCCTCGACCACGTCGCGCTGGTCTCGGACCTCGACGGCTGGGCGGGCGAGCGCGGCGTGACCCTGATGACGCTGCACAGCGCCAAGGGCCTCGAGTTCCCGGTCGTCTTTCTGCCCGGCCTCGAGGACGGCCTGCTGCCCCACTTCAACACCCAGGGGCGCCCGGAGGACGTCGAGGAGGAGCGCCGGCTCTTCTACGTCGGCATGACGCGCGCCCAGGACCGGCTGCTGCTCTCCGCCTGCCGGCGGCGGCGGATCGCCGGCCGCTACCAGGACCAGCTTCCCTCGCCGTTCCTGGCCGAGGTCCCGGAGCGCCTGGTCGAGGCCGAGGAGAGCCCGACCCTGTTCGCCTCCGAGCGCGTGCGCGGCATCGACTCGTTCTTCGGCCGTGCGCCCCGCGACGAGTACTCCCAGGAGGCGCCGGTGCGCGGCCCCAGGCGCGGCAGCCGGGTCCGCCACCCGACGCTGGGCAGCGGCGTCGTGCTCGAGATCGACGGCGAGGGCGATGAGGCCAAGCTCACCGTCTTCTTCGAGCGCGCCGGCAAACGCCGCCTGGTCGCCCGCTACGCCAGCCTCGAGCTGATCTAGCCGGCCGCGGCTCGCGGCGGCGGGGTTCGCCCTGCGCCCGCGCGCCGGTCCCGCGCCGCGCGCGCTCCTAGCGCGGACCTTCGAAGTAGTCGCCGCGCAGGAGGGCGTAGAGGAAGTTGTCGACGCGGCGGCCGTCGAGCTCGAAGTAGCCGCGCAGCAGGCCCTCGCGCACGAAGCCGATGCGCTCGAGCACGCGCTGCGAGGCCACGTTCTCGACCGAGCAGCGCGCCTCGATGCGCTCGATCGCGGTGTGCCCGAACAGCTCGGCGAGCAGCTGCTCGAGCGCGGGCACGATGATGCCCCGTCCCTGCGCGTCCGTGGTCAGCGCGTAGCCGACCTCGGCCACCCCCTGCTCCCAGCTGGCGAGCGCGAGCGTGATCCAGCCCACCGGCCGCCGGTCGGCGAGCACGATCCACTGGAAGCGGTCGCCGCGCGAGCGATAGAGATCCGACGGCCGCTGGCGCGCGAGATCGGCGCGCAGGTCGGCGACCGAGACCTCCTGGAGCGGCTGGTGGCGGCGCACCGAGGGCTCGGACCGCCAGGCCGCGAGCGAGGGCGCGTCGGCGGGCGTGGCCGTGCGCAGGGTCACCGAGACCGCGCGGGGGGTGGGCGAGAGCGCCATCGTCCGGGAGGAAAGTGTACAGTGGCTCGCGGTGATCGCCCGTCTGACCCTGGCCTACGTCGGCACGCGCTTCGCCGGCTGGCAGCGCCAGCCCAACGCCGCCACGGTCCAGGAGGCCCTGGAGAGGGCGCTCGCGCGCCTGACCGGCGAGCCGGTGACCACCGTCGCCGCCGGGCGCACCGACGCCGGAGTCCACGCGCGCGGCCAGGTCGTGTCGCTCTCGCTCGAGCGCGACTGGCCCGCCGGCGCCCTCGTCCACGGCACCAATCACCACCTGCCCGGCGAGATCCGCGTCCTGGACGCCGCCGCGGCGCCGGCCGGCTTCCACGCCCGGCGCTGGGCGCTCGCCAAGGAGTACCGCTACCGGCTCGGGCGCGCCCGCCCGTCGCCGCCCGCCGACGCCCCCTTCCTGGCCTCCGCTCCCGACCGGCTCGACCTCGCCGCGATGATCGCGGCCACGCGGCTCCTGCCCGGGCGCCACGACTTCGCCGCCTTCGCGGTCAGCGGCGGCGCGCCCGGCCCGACCACGCGGCGGATCTTCGCCGCCTGGTGGGAGGAGTCCGGGACCGAGCTCGACTTCCGCATCGTCGGCGAGGGCTTCCTGCGCGGCATGGTGCGGCGCCTGGTCGGGACGCTGCTGGAGATCGGCGCGGGCCGGCGCCCGCCGGCGGACCTGGCCGCCCTGCTCGTCGCCGCGCCCGGGGCGCAGGCGGGTCCGACCGCGCTCGCGTGCGGGCTCTCGCTCGAGCGCGTGGACTACGGTGCCGGACCGCGCGTGGCCGGGAGCGCCGCGGACGCTGCGGTAGACTGAGGCGTCATGTCCGACCCCGGCTCGCTCGCCGAGCCCGGCACCCCCGAAGCCGAGCTGCTGGCGCGCATCGACCCCGGCCGCCTGCCCGTCCACGTCGCCGTCATCATGGACGGCAACGGGCGCTGGGCGCAGCAGCGCAAGCTGCCGCGCGTCGAGGGGCACCGCGCCGGAGTCGACGCCGTGCGCGATCTGGTCGAAGCGGCGGCTCGCCTCGGACTGCGCCACCTGACGCTGTACGCCTTCTCGGTCGAGAACTGGAAGCGCCCGCGCGCCGAGGTCTGGACGCTGATGAACCTGCTGCGCGAGTACGTGCGGCGGGAGCTCGACACGCTGGTGCGCAACGACATCCGTTTCGAGCCGATCGGGCGCTGGCGCGAGCTCGACCCGTCGGTGGTCGCGGCGCTCGAACGCGCCGCGACGGCGACCGCCGGCTGCGGCGGCATGCGCTTCAACATCGCGCTCAACTACTCGGGCCGCTGCGAGATCGTGGACGCCTGCCGCCGCATCGTGGCCGACTGGGCGGCAGGACGCCCGGTGGACATCGACGAGGCCACCCTCTCCGCCTCGCTCTACACCTCGGGCCAGCCCGATCCGGACCTGCTCATCCGCACCTCGGGCGAGATGCGGGTGTCGAACTTCCTGCTCTGGCAGATCGCCTACGCCGAGATCTGGGTGACGCCCGTGCTGTGGCCGGACTTCCGCCGTCGTCATCTCTTCGAGGCGATCCTCGAGTTCCAGTCCCGCGAGCGCCGTTTCGGGGGCGTCGAGGCGGTCGACCTGTCGCCGCCCGCCCGCCCCGACGCGGCCGGGGCCTGACTCAGCCGGAGCCGGTCGGGTGAAGAGGCTCCTGACCGCAGCCGTCCTCGTTCCCCTCGCGCTGCTCGCCATCTTCCGCCTGCCCGGCTGGGCGTTCTTCCTGCTCTGCGCGACGCTGATGAGCGGCGCCGCGTGGGAGTTCTCGCGCCTGGCGCGCCCGGCCGCGCCCCGGGCCCCGTGGTGGGCCCTGCCGGCGCTGGTGCCCGCGGCGGCCGCCGGCCTCGCTTGGGGGCTCGCTCCGGGCCACGCCGTCGACGGCTTCCACGCCCTCGCCTTCGGCGCCCTGGCGGCGATCGGGGTCGGAACCCTGGTGCTGCTGACCCGGACCCCGGTCGAGCAGTCTCTCGCCGGCGTCGGCGCCCTCGCCTTCGCGCTGCCCTACTTCGCGGTGCCGATCGCCGCGCTCTACCGGCTCCAGCAGCACGATCCGTGGGTCCTCTTCCTGCTGCTCGCCATCGTCTGGCTCGGCGACACCGCCGCCTACTACGTCGGCATCACCTGGGGCCGTCACCGCCTGGCGCCGGTGGTCTCGCCCAAGAAGTCCTGGGAAGGGGCCCTCGCCGGCGCCGCGGCCTCGATGGCCTCGACCGTGATCTGGGGGTACTGGCGCCTGGGCGCTGTTCCCGGAGACCTGGTCGTCATCGGCGCCCTGACCACGGTCGCGAGCCAGCTCGGGGACCTGGTCGAGTCGATGATCAAGCGCGGCGCCCACGTCAAGGACTCCGGTGACCTGCTGCCCGGCCACGGCGGGCTCTACGACCGCATGGACGCGATGCTCTTCGCCGCGCCCGCGATGCTGCTGCTGCTCTGGGCATTCGGCTGGGAGGTCGCTCCTTGAGGCAGCGCCTGGCCCTGCTCGGCGCCACCGGGTCGATCGGCAGGAGCTGCCTCGAAGTCCTTCGCCACCATCCGGAGCGCTTCGAGCTGGTGGCGGTCGGAGCCCTGGGCTCGCGACTCGAGGAGCTGGCGGCGATCGTCGCCGAATTCCGTCCGCGCCTGGTGGCGGTGGTCGACGAGGCCGCCGCGCGCGCTCTCGGGCGCGTGCTGCCCGCCGGTGCCGAGCTCGTCTCCGGGCCCGACGCGCTGCGCCTCGCCGCCATCCACCCCGGCGTGGACCGCGTCGTGGCTGCGGTGGTCGGCGCCGCCGGACTGCCGCCCGTGCACGCCGCGCTCGCCGCCGGCAAGGACGTGGCGCTCGCCAACAAGGAATCGCTGGTCGTCGCCGGCCGCCTGCTCACCGAGCTCGCCGCCTCGACCGGCGCCGCCATCGTGCCCATCGACAGCGAGCACGTGGCGCTCCACCAGGCGCTGCGCGCGGGGCGCCCGGAGGAGGTGCGGCGCCTGGTGCTGACCGCCTCGGGCGGCCCCTTCCTGCACCGCGACCCGGCGACCTTCGCCGCCATCCGCAAGGACGAGGCGCTGCGCCACCCGACCTGGTCGATGGGCGCCAAGATCACCATCGACTCGGCCACCCTGGTCAACAAGGGGCTCGAGCTGATCGAGGCGCGCTGGCTGTTCGGGATCGCGGGCGAGCGCGTGGACGTGCTCGTCCATCCGCAGTCCCTGGTGCATTCGTTCGTCGAATGGGTCGACGGCAGCTGGATCGCGCAGCTCTCGGTCAACGACATGATCTTCCCGATCCAGTACGCCCTGGCCTGGCCGGAGCGCTGGGAGAACGAGTTCCCGCGCCTCGCGCTCGCCGAGTTCGGGGCGCTCGAGTTCCTGCCCCTGGACGAGGCCAAGTTCCCCTCGGTCGCGCTCGCGCGCGCGGCGCTCGCCTCCGGCGAGAGCGCGCCGGCGGTGTTCAACGGCGCCAACGAGGTCGCGGTGCGCGCCTTCCTCGACGAGCGGCTGCCGTTTCCCGCCATCGTCGACACCATCCGCGCCGTGCTCGAGCGCCACGACCCCCACCCGGTCGGCAGCCTCGAGGAGGCCCTCGGCTGGGACGCCTGGGCGCGCCGTGCGGCCGAGCAACACCTCGCCGCGCGGTCGCTCTCGCGATAGCCTTGCCCGCCGGAGAGGCCATGCTCGACTTCCTGACCAGCGCACTCGCTTTCATCTTCGCGATCGGCGTCATCATCTTCGTCCACGAGCTCGGACACTTCACCGTCGCGAAGGCGTTCGGCATGCGCGTGCTCGCCTTCTCGCTCGGCTTCGGCAAGCGCATCTGGGGATTCCAGCGCGGCGAGACCGAGTACAAGCTGGCGGCGCTGCCGCTGGGCGGCTACGTCAAGCTCTCCGGCGAGGACGACAGCACGGCCTCCGACGACCCGCGCGACTTCGGCAACCGGCCGCGCTGGCAGCGCATCCTGGTCTACCTCGCGGGCCCGGCGATGAACGCCGCGCTCTCGATCGTCCTGATCGCGGTCCTGTTCACGGTCGGCATCGAGGTGCCGGCGCTGCAGAGCATCCCGTCGGTGGTAGGCACCGTCGAGCCCGACTCGCCGGGCGCCGGGGCGGGACTCCTGCCGGGCGACGAGATCGTCGCCATCGAGGGGCGCACCGTCGAGCGCTGGCACGACGTCGCGTTCGCGGTCATGACCTCGATCGGCAAGCCGCTCCGCTTCGCGGTCGAGCGCGCCGGCGACCGGCTCGAGCTGACGGTGACGCCGGTCAAGCCTCCGGACTTCGAGTTCGGCGACATCGGCGCCTTCCCCAAGATCCTGCCGCGGGTCGGCGCGCTCAGCCCCGACTCGCCGGCCGCCGCCGCCGGGCTCGCCCGGGGCGACGAGATCCGGGCCGTGGACGGGCGCCCGCTGGGCAGCCCCCTCGACCTGGTCGAGTACCTCGAGCCGCGGGCCGGGCAGACCGTCCTGCTCGAAGTGATGCGCGCGGGCCGCCGGCTCGAGCTCCCGGTGGTGCCCGCCGACCAGGGTGGCAAGGGGCGCATCGGCGTCCGGCTCACCGTCGAGCAGCGTTTCCCGCCCCTGCGCGCCCTCGCCGAGAGCGTGCGCTTCAACTGGACGCTGGTGCGCCAGAGCCTCGAGGTGATCGGCAAGATCTTCAAGCGTGAGGTGGCCGCCAAGAGCGCGCTCGCCGGACCGATCGAGATCGCCGCCCAGTCCGGGGCCGCCGCGCGCTCCGGGGTCAAGGACCTGCTCTACCTGATGGGCGTGATCTCGATCTCGATCGGGCTGCTCAACCTGTTCCCGATCCCGGTCCTGGACGGCGGGCAGATCACCATCCTGCTGGTCGAGAGCGTCCTGCGCCGGGACCTGTCGGAAACGGTCAAGATGCGCATCGCGCAGGTCGGTCTCGCGCTCATCGTCCTGCTCATGGCCACGGTGCTCTGGTTCGACCTCTCCAAACAGGTCTCGAAGCTCTTCCTGCCCGACTAGAGGAGCCCGCGCAGGCGTTCGAGGTCGCGCGCGTGGCCGAGCTCGTCGTCGCCGAGCGGCGTTTCGACCACCATCGGCACCGAGGCGAGCCGCGGTTCGGCGAGCAGGCGGCGAAAGCCGGCGAGACCGATCCGTCCGGCACCGATCGAGGCATGGCGATCGCGCCGCGAGCCGCGCTCGCCGGCCGAATCGTTGAGGTGAAGGCCCTCGACCAGCCCCAGCCCGACCGTGCGCTCGACCTCGGCCAGGAACTCCTCGACGCCCGCTGCGTCGCCCACCTCGTAGCCGGCCGCGAAGGCGTGACAGGTGTCCAGGCAGATCGCGAGCCGGTCGCGGCACGCCGCGCGCGCGCGGATCTCGGCGAGCTGCTCCAGGCGGGAGCCCAGCACGCTGCCCTGGCCCGCGGTGAGCTCGAGCAGGATGCGGGTCGGGCAGTGCGCGAGCTCGCCGGCGACCGCGTCCAGCGAGGCGGCGACCGCCGCCAGACCGGCCGCCTCGCCGGCGCCGAGGTGGGCCCCCGGGTGGACGACCAGGGCGGGCACCCCGAGCTCGGCGCAGCGCCCGGCCTCGTCCGCCAGGGCGGCGCGCGAGCGCCCGAGGATCTCGGCATCGGTCGCCGCGAGGTTGATCAGGTAGGCCGCATGGGCGAGCAGGGGCGGCCGGCCGGACGCCGCCCACTCGGTCCGGAACGCCCCCGTCTCCTCAGCGCCCAGCGGCCTGCCCCGCCATTGGCTGGGGCTCTTGACGAACAGCTGCAGGGCGTCGCAGCCGATCGCCCGCCCGCGCTCGAACGCCCGCGCGAGCCCTCCAGCCACCGAAACGTGGGCACCGAGCGGCGGGCTCATGACGGGCCGAGCCTACCGGAGACGCTTTGCTAGACTCGGCCGTCGTGCTGCGGTGGCTCCTGCGCGCGGCGGGCTTCTCCGCCTATGCGCTCCTCGTCCTCGTCGTCTTCGGGCTCTCCGGCTACGTCGCGTTCAACCAGTGGGTCCGGCGCGGCGTGACCACGGTGCCCGAGTTGGCGGGACTCGCGGAGGAGGACGCCGTGCGCCTGCTCGCCGACCTCGGCCTCGCCTTCCGGCGCGCCGAGACCGGACGCTGGAGCGAGAGCGTGCCGGCCGGAAAGGTCGTCGAGACACGGCCGCGGGCCGGCAGCTTCGTCAAGCGCGGCGCGGCGATCGAGGGAGTCGTCTCCCTCGGCACCCGGCGCGTGACGGTGCCCGAGCTCGCGGGCAAGGCGACGCCGGCCGCCCAGCTCGTGCTGCGCGGCGAAGGACTCGAGGCGGGCACCTCGTACGCGGTGCTCTCCGCGCTCGGCACCCCGGGCGCGGTGGTCGCCCAGGATCCGCCCGCCGGCCTGGCCGTGCCAGCGGGCACGCGCGTCGACCTGCTGGTCGCCCTCGACAGCGCGGGAGCCACCTACGTGATGCCCGATCTCGTCTATCGCCGCTACGATCCGGTCCGTCGCGCCTTCGAGGCCGGCGGATTCCACTTCGGCAACGTCTCCTTCGAGCCCTACGAGGGGGTCGCCGAAGGCACCGTCCTGCGTCAGCAACCGCTGCCCGGCCACCCGCTCCGGCGCAGCGACTCGATCGTCCTGGTCGTGGCTTCGGCCCCGGAGGTCGCGCCTTGATCGAGATCGCCCCGTCCGTCCTCGCCGCCGACCTCGCCGACCTCGCCGGCGCGCTCGACATCGCCGAGCGCGGCGGCGCCGACCTCGTCCACGTCGATGTCATGGACGGCCACTTCGTGCCCAACCTGACGATCGGGCCACCGGTGGTCGCAGCGCTGGCGCGACGGACCCGCCTGCCGCTCGACGTGCACCTGATGGTCGAGGCGCCCGAGCGCCTGCTCGACGCCTACCTGGCCGCAGGCGCGGCCCGCCTCGCGGTGCACTGGGAGGCGGCGACCCATCTCGACCGGCTGCTCGGCGCGATCCGGGCCGGTGGCGCGCGCGCGGGAGTGGCGGTCAACCCGGCGACTCCGGTCGAGCACCTGGTCGACGTCTTGCACGCCTGCGACTTCGTGCTGCTGATGTCGGTCAACCCCGGCTTCGCGGGTCAGGCCTTCCTGCCCCGGACGCTCGACAAGGCGCGCCGCCTGTCGGCCGAGATTGCCACGCGCGCCCTGCCGGTCACGCTCGAGCTCGACGGCGGCGTCGGGCTCGGCAACGCCGCCGCCGCCGTACGCTCCGGGGTCACGACCCTGGTCGCCGGCTCGTCGGTCTACGGCGCGGCCGACCCGGTCGCCGCGATCGGCGCTCTCCGGCGCGCCGCTCTGGAGGGTTCGCGATGATCCGTCTGCGCGAAGCGAGCTGCCTCGCGGCCCTGGCGCTGCTGGTCGTGCTCGTCGGCTGCCGGTCCGGCGGCAAGGACGATCCGATCCTGCGCCTGTCCGCCGCGGAGTCGCTCGCCGAAGGCAAGAAGCTCTTCGAGCGCGAGAAGTACGCGGCCGCCCGCCCCTACTTCTCGCACGCCTTCGAGGTCGAGCCCAACTCCGCGGCCGGCCGGGAGGCGCTCCTGCTGGTCGCCGACACGCTCTTCCTCGAGGGCGCCGAGACCGATCTCATCCAGGCCGAGGCCAAGTACCGCGATTTCCAGAACCGCTTCCCGACCAGTGAGCGCGGGGACTACGTGCAGTTCCAGATCGCGCGCTCGCTCGCGCGCCGCATCGAGCGCGCGGATCGCGACCAGGCCTCGACGGCGAGAGCGCTCCAGGCCTTCGAGGACCTGCTCCGCCTCTACCCGACCAGCCCCCACGCCGAGGCGGCCCGGACCGAGATCACCGTGGTGCGCGACCGCCTCGCCGAGCACGAATACGTGGTGGGGTACTTCTACCTGCGCTATGGGCTGCCGGGCGCGGCGATCGCCCGGCTCTCGACACTGCTCGAGCGCTACCCGGACTTCGGCGAGCGCGACAAGGCCTTGTGGGCGCTCGGCATGTCCTACAACAAGGCCAAGAAGGCCGACGACGCGCAGGCCGCCTTCACGAAGCTGCGCGGCGAGTTCCCGCAGAGTCGCTGGCTGGAGAAGATCCCCGAGGAGAACCGATGACCCGACCCTCCTGGTCTCGTCTCGGGCGGCTCGCCCCGCTCGCCCTGCTCGCGCTCGGCTGCGCCAGCACGGAGCCGCTGTTCGATACCGGGCAGACGCGCGCACGCCAGGCCGAGCTCGAGCGCCGGTTGCTCGAGCTCGAGAAGGAATCGGTGCGCTCGCGCCTCGAGCTCGAGCGCCTGCGGCGGCGCCTCGCCGAGCTCGAAGCGACGGGCAGCGCATCCGCGCTCGGTGCGGCGGCCGCCGCGCCCGAGGCCGCGCCCGAGGGCGCCGAGACCCGGGTGTCCGCGCCCGCTCCGGCCACCCCGACTGCGGCGGGGCTCGCGGTGGCGCCGGATCCGTCGCCCGACCCGGGCATCGAGGAGAGCGAGCTCGAGGAGGCGACCTCGAGCACGCAGCCCGCCGCTCCACCCGCCGCTCCGCCCGCGGCGCAGCCCGCCGGCGCGAGCGACGAGGACTACGAGCGCGCGCTCCGGCTGCTGCGCGACGGCCACCCCGCCGAGGCCGAGGCCGCGCTCACCGCGTACGCCACCGCTCGCCCGACGTCCGAGCTCGCGGACAACGCCTGGTTCTGGATCGGCGAGTCGCGCCTGGTGCGCGAGGACGTCGCGGGCGCGCTCACCGCCTACCGCACCGCGGTCGAGTCCTACCCGGAGGGCAACAAGACCCCCGACGCGCTCTTCAAGATCGGCCACTGCCTCGCCCGGCAGGGCGACCGGGCGACCGCCGAGGAGGTCTGGCGGGAGCTGGTGCGGCGCTTCCCCGACACCGCCGCCGGTGAGCGGGCCCGGGACGCGCTGGGCCCCGGCTCCTAACCTCCAGCAGTTGCAGCGCTTCCGGTGGAAGGTGCCCTTGACACTGTGCACCTTGGCGAGTACCCTTGCGGCAACGCTCGCGATCGACGTGCGCACGAGCCGAAAGGCCTTCGGAGGTCCCGTTATGGCGATCCGTTCTCGCTTGACCGCGTCTCTCGCCGTGGTGTTCGTCGCCACGGCGCTCGTCGCCGCGGACCAGCCGCCGACTCACCTCAAGCTCGTCGGCGACCACTGGACCGCTTGGGATCCTCCGACCACCTTCCCGGAGGGCGCCAAGATCCACACCGTCGTGCCCGGCGACACCCTCTGGGACCTGGCCGGAAAGAATCTCGGCAACCCCTATCTCTGGCCCCAGATCTGGGAGAAGAACCAGTACGTCCTGGATGCGCACTGGATCTACCCGGGTGACCCCCTGGTGATCGGCATCGAGGTCGCCGGTGCGGGCGAGGCCGGCGCCACCACCGCCGCGGTCGAGGGCGAGGGAGCCGGCGAGGGCGAGGGCGACGAGGCGCTGGGCACGGCGCCGCCGGGCGGCAAGAAGAACGTCCCGGTGCCGCTCGGCTCGGAGAGCGACATCTACTGCAGCGGCTACGTCGGCGAGCTCGAGGAGACCACGGGCTGGTCGATCGTCGGCTCCGAGTACGACGCGCTCGTGCCGGAGAAGGGCAACTTCGGCTCCAACACCCAAGTGGGCATGTTCGGCGCCGGCATCACGGTCAAGTACAAGCTGATCTCCGGGGACATCGTCTACCTCGACGGCGGCCGCGCCGCCGGCCTCGCGCCGGGCATGGTGCTCGAGGCGGTCGAGGCGGGCCGGCAGGTCCGCCACCCGGTGAACCGCGAGGTCTTCGGGCGTCTCTACGCCACGACCGGCCGCGTCCGGGTCCTCTCCGTCCAGGACACCAGCGCCATCGCCGAGATCCTGCAGAGCTGCGACGGCATGCGCGTCGGCGCGCGGCTGCGCGTGTTCGAGCCGGAGCCGGTGCCGCTCGCGCGCCGGACCCCGCTGCGTCCGGTCAACGACCCCACCCAGGCCGATCTCTCGGCGGCGCCGGTCATCCTGACCTCACCCCAGGAGCTGGTTTCCCTGGGCCAGGACCACGTGGTCTTCCTGGATCGCGGCGCGCAGGACGACGTCCAGCCGGGCGACCTCTACACCATCTACCGCCTGAACCGGAGCGGTGGGCCGGCGGTGGTCATCGGCGAGCTCGCCGTGCTCTCCGCCAAACCGCGCTCGGCGGTCGCCAAGATCCTGGAGTCCCGCTACCCGGTCTACGTCGGGGACCGCCTCGAGCGGAAGTAAGACACTGATTACAATGGACTTGTAAAGGGTGCGCCGAATCCGCTAGAATGCGCCCTTCGAGGCCGGACCTTGGGAACGAAACAGAACCTGAACGGGCGCCTTTCCCAGATCGTCGACGAGCTCGTGCTCCAGGGGGTGACCCTGGAGCAGGCTCGCCAGGAGTTCGAGCGCCAGTTCATCGTCGCTTCCCTGCGGTCCAACGATTGGAACTTCTGCCGCTCGGCCCGCAGCCTCGGCGTTCATCGCAATACGCTGCGGAACAAGGTGTCCCATCTGGGGATCTCCACCTCGGAAGGACGGACCCGCTCGATGGGTGGCCGCCCTCCGGTGCGACGCATCCTCCCCAAGGTGTAGGACGACGCAAACCTAGGAAACGAAGGCAGTTCCAAGGACGCCGGCAAGCGCTCTCCGGGCGCGCGCCGATCGGGCCCCCTCCACGCGAGGGTCGGGGCCCGCCTCCCCAAAGGAGTTGTCATGACCCCCGCTTCTGCGAGACGTCTGTCCCTGCGCATCCCCGCCACCGCGGCCGTGGTCTTCCTGGCCCTCGGCTTCGGTGGACCCAGCTCCTCGAAGTCGGACCCGGTGTCGACCCGGGTCTTCCCGCTCGAGCTCGGGCGACAGTTTCCCGAGCTCCGTTGGCCGGCTGAGGCGCCGGCCGGCCCGGTCACGGCCTCACTGCCCCGCGCCCACCCGGCGCCACGGCAGGACGAGGCGTTCCGGAGCGCCGCCGACCGCTACCTCCGGAACCTGCCGTTCGGCAGTCAGATCGGTGCCGCCGCCCGCGCCTACCGGGTCGACGGCCTGCTCATCGCTTCCGTGGTCGAGGCGGAGTCCGGCTTCCGGCCCGACGCCGTGTCACCGCGCGGCGCGCTCGGCCTCATGCAGCTGATGCCGTTCCATCTCGACGGCGTCGAGAGCCCGCTCGATCCCGCCACCAACCTGAACCTCGGGGCGCGCTATCTCGCCGGCCTCGAGCGCCGTTTCGGCGGCAACCTGGAGCTCGCCCTGGCGGCCTACCATGCCGGCCCGACCGCGGTCGAGCGCTGGGGCGGCGTGCCGCCCTACACCTCGACGCAGCTCTATGTCGAGCGCGTGCTCGACCGCTATCGCGAGCACCGGGTGAGCCTCGAGCAGCAGGTGGCGGCGGCCGACCGGAGCCGCGCGCGGGAGCAGGTTCAGCGCGGTTCCTGAGTGCCGTTCGGGCCCTCGGCGGGACCGTCCCCGTCGTGGCCGCGCAGGCCCTTCTTGAAGTTGCGGATCCCTTCGCCCAACCCGCGGCCGAGCTGCGGGATCTTCGACGCGCCGAAGAGCACGACCAGGATGAGCAGGAGGACGAGGAGTTCGGGAAGTCCGATGCGGCCCATGGCGAGATCCTCCAGGGCGAACGGCGGGAAGACGGCCTGCCATCCCGTTCGTCGACGCCGAGTTCAGTCTAGCAGATCGTTTCCGGGCTGGCCGCCGCGTCGGCGAGTCCGGAGGCGAGCTCGCGCGACCACGCCCGCGTCTCCGGCAGCGCCGCCAGGTGCCGCCGCGCGCGCTCGAGGGTAGGGCCCACCAGCGCGAGTCGACGCCGGTCGCCGCGCGCGGCGAAGGACGTGAACGTCCCCACGGCCTTGAGCGCGCGCTGCACGACCGCCCTCCGATACTGGTCCGGAGCGACGCCGGCGGGCAGGTACCGGTCCAGCAGCTCCCGCTCGAGCTCGCTCGAGGCGAACCAGCTGTCGTTGAGCAGCGAGGCGAGATCGTAGGCGGGCGGACCCAGGCGAAGGTCCTGGAAGTCGAGGACCGCCACGGCGGCGGGACCGAGCGGCATCAGGTTGCGCACCATGAAATCCCGATGGCAGGGCACCGGCGGATCCTCGGCGAGGCGCCGACAGAGCTCCTCGAGCGCGGCGACGAATCCCCGCGGCGCGAGACAGCGCGGCGCCAGGAAGAAGCGGACCGTGTTCTCGAGCTCGCGCACCAGCAGCGACCGGTCGAGGGGCGGCGAGCCGAGCGCCACGACCTCCTCCCGGGTGAGCGCCGCGATCCGTCGCGCGCTGTCGAGCGCCGCCACGAGATAGCGCGCGCGCGCCTCCGGCTCGAGCTCCGCGTGCTCGTAGAGCGTCCGCTCCCCCAGATCCTCGAGCAGCGAGAAGCCCGCCGCGTGATCGTCGAGCTCGATGACCGGCACGCGCACCGATGCGCGAGCGAGCAGGCCGGCGGCGAGCACGAACCGGCGCTGGGCGTCGCGCAACTCCTCGGGGTAGCAGGCCACCACGCGCGTCTCGCCCTCGGGAGAGCGCACCCTGAAGTAGCTGCGCGAGGAGAGGTCCCCCGCGAGCGGCTCGAGCGTCCACCCGGCTCGGCCCGCGCGCGCGAGCCACGCCTCCAATCGAAGTCCGGGGGAGTCCGAGGCGGCGGTTTCCACGCGATCGGTGACCCTATCGCAGGTCGCGGTTTGACACGCCTTTCGTGACGACCCGATAATCCCCGAGCAGGAGCCGATGAGGAACACCGTGAACGCGCGCAGTCGCATGAACTCCAAGAAGCGCTCGCTGCTCGCGGACGTCGAGCGCGCGCTGCTCGACGCCCTCGCCGAGTCGCCCGACGTGCAGCGCACGCTCTGGAAGCTGCAGCGCGAGGGCTGGACCCTGCGCCTGTTCCTCGACTGCGACCGGGACCCGGACCCCGACGGCGAGGCCGCCGTTCCGGCGAGCGCGGCGCGGGCGCGGCCCCACGAGAGCGAGGCGGAGTTCCGGATCGACGCCGCCGACCTCCGGTTCCTGCGCTCGATCGGGATCGACCCGACCCGCAAGCGGCGAGCGCGCGGCACGCGCTGAGCCATGACCGCCGCCGCGCCCACGCCGGCGCGGCAGGAGCTGCTCGGCCTGCCGCTCCCCAAGCTCGCCGCGGCGCTCGCGGAGACGATCGACCGGCCGTTCCGCGCACGCCAGGTCTACGACGCGCTCCACCGGCGAGGAGCCGACGACTTCGAAGCGATGACCGATCTTCCCGCGGCGCTGCGCCACCAGCTCGCCGCGCGCTTCTCGCTCGACCTGCCGGAGCTCACCGAGCGCATCGACTCCGGGGACGGCACCACCAAGTATCTGCTGCGCCTCGCCGACGGCAGCTCGATCGAGACCGTGGACATCCCGGAGCGCTTCCGGCGCACGCTCTGCCTCTCCAGCCAGGCGGGCTGCGCGCTCGCCTGCGCCTTCTGCGTGACCGGCTACTGGGGAGCCGGGCGGAGCCTGACCGCGGCCGAGGTCGTCGGCCAGGTGCGCCTGCTGCGCAGGGTCGCAGCCCTGCCGGAGACCGTCAACCTGGTGTTCATGGGGATGGGCGAGCCGATGCTGAACCTGCCCGCCCTCGCGGACGCCCTCGAAGTCCTCGGCGAGACGCTGGCGCTGCGGCGAATCACCATCTCCACCGCCGGAGTCGTACCGGGCATCGACGAGCTCGCCGGCTGGGAGCGGCGTCCGAACCTCGCCGTGTCGCTCCACGCCCCCGATGACGAGCGGCGCACGCGGCTGATGCCGGTCAACCGCACCTGGCCGCTGGCCGAGCTGATCGAGGCGCTGGCGCGCTTCCCGCTCGAGCCGCGCCGCAGGATCACCATCGAGTACCTCCTGCTCGAGGGCTTCAACGACTCGCCGCGCGACGCCGACGCCCTCGTCCGTCTCCTCGCGCGCGTACCGGTCAAGTTCAACCTCATCCCCTTCAACCCGGACCCGGTGCTGCCCGGCTGGATGCGGCGCCCGGGGCCCGAGCGGGTCGAAGTCTTCCGCGCCCGGCTCGCCGCACGCGGCGCCACCGTCACCGTGCGCCGGCAGCGCGGCCACGACGTCGCCGCCGCCTGCGGCCAGCTGCGCGCCTTCGCCCGCGCCCCCCGCGGACCGCGCGCGCGCCGCGGCGGCGACGCGCCGCCCGGGCGCTCGCGGCCCGGCTCGAAGTGACCCGCTCCACTGGCCGCCCGCCCGGGGATCGGGGAGGATTCGCGCCGTTGGGCGCCCGGCTCCTCCCGCTCGCGTTGGCCCTCGCCGTGCTCACCGCACGGGGAGCGCTCGCCGTCGACTGCACCCCTGCCTCGGTGCTCTGCGTCCCGGAGGAGTCGGCGCTCGCGGACGCCTTCCAGAACGTCGCCCACGGCGGCACCATCGACGTCGCTCCCGGCACCTACACCGCGCCGTCCTCGCCCGCGCCCGGGGGCTTCCGGCTCGGCACCGACAAGAACCGATCGTTCACCGTGCGCGCGCGCAACGGGCTCGGCTCGGTGACGCTCACCGGCGGCAATGCGACGCCGGTGGTCGTGCTCGACACGCTCGCCGCCGGGCGCTGGATCACGTTCGAGGGTCTCCGCTTCGTCAACGGCCGCTCCACGGTCGCGAACTTCGCCGGCGGCGCGACCGTCAAGAACGCGCGTGCCACCTTCTCCGAATGCGAATTCGTCGGCAACCTGGCGGCAACAGGCGCCATCGGCGGCGGCGGCCTCGGGCTCTTCGGCGGCGCCACCGCGCTCGTCGAGCGCGCGTTGTTCGAGAACAACCGCGCGCTCGGCGAAGGCGGCGCGATCTTCGCGCAGAAGGGCGCGGCGCCCTACGACTCGCCTTCGACGCTCTGGGTCCTCGGGACCACCTTCCGCGCGAACTGCGAGACGGGCACGATCTCCTCCTGTGCATCGAACGACGGTAACGGGGCGGGCGGGGCCATCCTCGTGCGCAACTCGACGCTGCGCGTCGCCGACAGCCTGTTCGAGAACAACACCGCCGGCTGGGTCGGCGGCGCGATCTACGGCTACGGATCGTTCTCCTGCACCACGCCCTACTGCGCCGCCCCGGCGGCCGACCTGCTCGTCGTGCGCTCCCGCTTCAGCGGCAATTCGGCGGCCAACACCGCGCTCGCCGCCGCCACCCAGGCCGGTGCGATCCACGTCGAATACTGCGCTCGCCTGCGGTTGTTCCACTCGATCCTGGAGGACAACCGGGCGGAGTCGGCCGGCGCCGTGCAGGGTTTCCTCGCCACGGTCGAGATCTACGACTCCGTGCTGCGCGGCAACCGCGCCACCTGGACCGCCGGACTCGGGGCGGGCGGCGCCGTCGGCGTCCAGTCCTCGCCCGATGCGGCCTGCGCCGGACAGAATCTGCCCGCGGCGGTGCTGAGGATCGAGCGCAGCCTGGTCGAAGGCGGCTCGGCCGGCGCGCAGGAGGCACAGCTCGGCGGCTGCATCTACGCCGCGGGCGACGCCACGAACGCCGGCAGCGGCAGCTGCCAGTCCGGACAGGGCGCGCGTTGCGCGCAGGTGACGATCCTGAACTCCGCGATCTTCGACTGCGCCGTGGCGCGCCAGTTCGCGGGCAGCACCGCGGTGTCCGGCGGCGGGTTCTTCCTGCAGCGGGCCCACGCGACGATGTCCGACGTGCTGGTAGCGCGCAATCTCGCCACCGGCGTTGCGACCGGCGTCTGCCCCGCGGGTGGCGCCGGCGTCGTGTCGCAGGATGCGCGACTGGTGATGACCGACGTTCTGTACTCGGGCAATCAGGCGGCTTGCGGCGCGGACGATCTCCATCTCGCCACCGGCGGCACGATCTCCGAGGCGAACGTCCGCTACTACACGGCGACCTCGGCCGCTCCCGCGGACGCCAAGCTGCTCGGCCTGCCGCCGCGATTCGCCGCCGACACGGCGCTGACCATCGGCGAGTCCTGGCTCGCCTACGGCTGGTCCGGCAGCGCGGCGCGGCTCGACGGCGTGGCCCTGGGGACGAATCCCAGGAACGGCCTCGAGCCGGCGGGCGACGCCCTGCACGTGCTCGACGTCCAGAACGGCACGCGGACGGACAGCGCCGACGTGAGCGCAGACGCCGCTCCGGTCACCTCGCTCGTCGCCGCGGCCACCTGCCCGCCGGCGGGCTCGACGACGCTCGCCTGGGCGACGCCCTCGGGGAGCTTCCTCGCTGCGTTGATCGACCAGGGCGTGGCCGGCGGCACGGCCAGCGGCAGCACGGGCGTCACGCCGCCCGGATCGGTCACCTACCGGCGCGCCGCGCTGACCCAGCAGGGCGGCGCCTATGACGAGGCGCGCGTCTACGTCGCCGGGTGCCCCGACCGGCTCTTCGCCGACGGGTTCGAGAGTGGCGGCACCTCGATGTGGAGCTCGACGACCCCCTGACGGTCGACGCTCAGCCGGGGCCCCGCCAGATCATCGACAGATTCCGGCCGCAGCCCTCGCCGTCGCGGCGATGGCTCCACAGCCATTCGGGTCGGCAGCGGGTGCACAGCCCGAGGCACACGATCCGCTCGATCCCCGCCGCGGCGAGCTGCACCGCGACGGCGTGCGCCAGGTCGAGATGGGGCCGGGCACCCCTCCCCTCGCGACGGGTCTCTGCGCCGGCCGCCTCGACGACGCGTGCCGCGACCTCCTCGCCGACCTCGTAACAGCAGGCTCCGATCGCGGGGCCCACCCATGCGATGCCGCGCTCGAGGCCGCCGTGCGCGCTCATCCGGGCGAGCGCCGCGGGGACGATTCCTGCCGCAACGCCGCGCCAACCGGCGTGCACTGCGCCCACCGCTCCGGGAGTCGAGATCAGGACCGGTACGCAGTCCGCGCTGGCGACCGTGGCGGCGAGGCCGCGTTGCCCGGTGACCAGGGCGTCGCCCTCGCCGCAGGCTCCGGCCACGGTATCGAGCACGCGCGCCGAGTGGACCTGCCGGAGCCAGGCCGGCGCCACCCCGGCCGGCAGGATCCCGGCCGGCAGCGCCGCGTCGCGCGCGGGCGCGCCACGGCCCAGGAAGAGCGCGCAGGCGCCGTGAGCCTCGAAGCGCCAGGCGGGGCTCCCGGCGAGCGTCTCGGGCGCGGCGGTCACCAGCTCGACGCGGGGCGGCACGCGTGGATTCTAGGCGTCGGCGCGCGACGCTGCGATAGGATTCGGCATCATGCCTCCGCCGTGCGCGCTGGCCGGTCCGTCGGCTTCCCGATCGCCGCGACGGGCGCCGGTCCTGCGCTGGCCGGCGCCGAGATGATCCAGCTCTTCCACGTCTCCAAGCGCTTTCCCACCGGCCAGGTCGCGCTGGAGGACGTCACCTTCCACGTCGACAAGGGCCAGTTCTGCTTCCTGACCGGATCCTCGGGCGCCGGCAAAACCACCCTGCTGCGACTCATCTTCCGCGAGGAGGTACCGAGCGAGGGGCAGATCCTGGTCAACGGCCGCAACGTCGCCGCGATCCCGAAGTCGAAGATCCCGTTCCTGCGGCGCACCATCGGCGTCGTGTTCCAGGATTTCCGATTGATCGAGCGCAAGACCGTGTTCGAGAACGTCGCCTACCTGCCGCGCATCCTGGGCCTCGACGGTGGGCGTCAGAAACGCATGGCGTTCGAGGCCCTGCGCCGGGTCGGGCTCGCGCACCGACTGGCGGCCTTCCCGCGCCAGCTCTCGGGCGGCGAGCAGCAGCGCGTGGCCATCGCCCGTGCGCTGATCGCCGAGCCCGAGATCCTGATCGCGGACGAGCCGACCGGGAACCTGGATCCGGAGCTCTCGCGCGAGATCGTCTCGCTGTTCGTCGACATCAACCGTCGCGGTACCACGGTGATCTACGCCACCCACGACCACGCCACGATCCGGCGCATCGGCAAGCGCGTGCTGACGCTCTCGCAGGGCCGGCTGGTCGACGACCGGACCCTGGAGCCGGGAGAGCCGGCGCCACCGGAGCCGTCCGGAGCGACCGAGTGACGCTCCTCCAGGCGCTGCGCGACTTCGCGCGCGAGGCGCTGATCGGCCTCCTGCGCAGCCTGCGCGTCTCGGCGCTGGCGGTGGTGACGATCGGCGTCTCGCTCTTCCTGGCGGGCGCCTTCTACCTGGTGAGCCGGAACCTCGAGAACACCGTCCGCAGATGGCGCGACGAGGCGCGCTTCGTCGTCTACGTCGAGCCGGCGACGAGCGCCGCGCGTCTCGACGAGCTGGCGCGCCGGGTGCGCGCAGTACCCTGGATCTCCGAGGTCACGATCGTGAGTCGGGAGGAGGCCGAGCGCCGCTTCGAGCGGAGCTTTCCCAGCCTCTCGGACCTGGTGCGCGGCACCAGCGCCGCGCTGCCGGCCTCGCTCGAGGCCCGGCTCCGCCCCCTCGCCGAAGGCCAGCAGGAGCCGTTCCGTGCCTGGGTCCGCGAGCTCCTGCAGATCGAGGGCGTGGAGCTGGTCGACGACGACCGCGACTGGATCGGCCAGATCGAAACCGTCGCCGCCGTGGTGCGCGCGCTCGGCCTGGTGCTGACTGCGATCCTGATCGCGGCCTCGGTGTTCACCATCGCCTCGGTCGTCCGGTTGACCTCCTACCTCTATCGCGACGAGATCGCCGTGATGCGGCTGGTCGGCGCCACCGAGTTCTACATCCGCGGACCGTTCTACTTCGAGGGGCTCTTTCAGGGGCTGCTCGGGGCGCTGGTGGCGCTGGGCGGACTCTCGGCGGCGCACTTCGCGGTCCGGCCCCAGCTCGAGGCGTCGCTGGTCGCCGGCGCCCTCGCCGAACGCTTCCTGTCGCCCTCCGAGATGGTCGGCCTGCTCGGCCTGGGGGCCCTCGCCGGTCTGGTGGGCGCGGTGCTCTCCCTCGGCCGCGAGCAGGTCGCCAGCGAGCGCAGCTGAGCGCTCGCCTCGACGTGAAGAGGGCCCTGCGGTCGCCCGCAGGGCCCTCGATCCCGAGCGCCTACTGCCTGCTGATCAGCTGCCCAGGCGCACCGTGATGACCACGCGCCGGTTCTGCTGGCGGCCGTCCGGCGTGTCGTTCTGGGCGACCGGGTCGTTCGCGGCCCGGCTCTCGACCGCGATCCGGCTCGGATCGATCCCGTGCCGTTCGACCAGCACGCGCCGGGCCGATTCGGCGCGCCGCATCGCCAGCTCCTCGTTGCGGGCCGGAGAACCCGTGGCATCGGTGTAGCCGATGATGCGCGCGGTGGCCGCCGGATCCTGCTTGAGGCGCAGCGCCACCTCGTCGAGCACGGCCCGACAGCGGTTGTCCACGCGCGCGCTACCGGAGTCGAACAGGCAGACCTCCTGGATCTCCTGCGGAGGCGGCGGAGGAGGCGGCGGAGGGGGGAAGAAGGTCACTCCCAACAGGCCGCCGATCGGGCAGTGCTTGTGGGTGTGGGAGGGCAGATCGGAAGAGCGGCGTGGGGGGA
>Ga0102851_10000358_pt1 | contig 22335 bp, 17 predicted proteins | sample Mud3Dept3metaG_FD_79558 | JGI IMG/M metagenome (GOLD analysis project Ga0102851, IMG submission 79558) | Freshwater wetland microbial communities from Ohio, USA, analyzing the effect of biotic and abiotic controls - Mud 3 Core 4 Depth 3... | ecosystem: Environmental > Aquatic > Freshwater >... | reverse complement strand
GTCAGCGCACCTCGAAGACCCGATAATCGACGCGGCTCGGGCCGACACGGCCCTGGCTCACGACGAAGAGGCCGTTCAGCCAGGCGTAGCGGGGATCGCCCGTCTCGAAGCGCGGGCTTACGTAGAAGTAGGTCTCCCCGTACTCCGTGCGCTGCCCGCCGGCGACCGCTCGCGTCACCTCGTCGGTCATCTTCAGGATGCCGGTGTAGGAGACGTAGAGATTGGCGCCGTCGTGGGTCTCGATGGTGGCGCGAACGTCGAGTCGCCCCACGCCGTCGGCTCCGATCAGGATCCAGTCCGCGCCGCTCGGCAACACCCGCCCGCGCAGCCGCGGCCCGGTGACTTCGCCTCCCGTCACGTCGTAGATCATCCGCATGCCGTAGGGACCGTTGCCGACCACCACCGGCGGTTTCAGCGTCGCGTAGTATTCGCACAGGAGTTCGAGCTTCGGCGCGTTCGGCATGGAGGCATCCTCTCGCTGCGCCGAGCGGAGTCGGCGACTTCGTCAGGGTGCGCGATCCTATCGAACGCGCACGGTGTCGTGCGAACGGGGGAGCGGCAGGCGATGAGCGGCGAATCTTCTTCTCGGAGCGACGTGTCCTTCGACAGCGGCGGGGCGCGTTGCGCAGCCTGGCTCTACCGGCCGGCCGGGCCGCCGCCGTTTGCGTGCGTGGTGATGGCGCACGGATTCGGCGGAACGCGCGAGGTGCGACTCGACGCCTACGCCGAACGCTTCGCCGCGGCCGGCTTCGCGGCGCTGGTCTTCGACTACCGCCACTTCGGCGCCAGCGAAGGGGATCCGCGGCAGCTCCTCGACGTTGCGAAACAGCTCGGTGACTGGCGCGCGGCGATCGCCTGGGCGCGCGCGCAGCCGGAGATCGACGCCGCGCGCGTGGCGATCTGGGGCACGTCGTTCAGCGGCGGACACGTGATGAGCCTCGGCGCGGAAGACGCGCAGCTCGCGGCGATCGTCGCGCAGGTGCCGTTCTGCGATCCGCGCGCTACGGCGGTGCCGAAGTGGCAGATGCTGCGTCTCGCTGTCGCCGGGCTGCTCGACACATGGAGGGGTAGGCGAGGGCAACTGCCATTCGAGATTCCGATCGTCGGGCCGCCGGGCTCGCTGGCCGCGCTCACGACTCCCGACTCGATGCCGGGCTATCTCGCGCTCCTGCCGCCCAGCACGCGCTGGCGCAACACGGTGGCGGCGCGAGTCGTGTTCCAGTTGCCGCGCTACCACCCCGCGGCAAGGGCCGCGCAGATCCGCAGCCCACTGCTGGTCTGCGTCGCGGACCAGGACGCACTCGCGCCGCCGGGCCCTGCACTCGACGCCGCCGCGCGCGCGCCGCGCGGGAGCGCGAAGCAGTACCCCTGCCAGCACTTCGCGATCTATCTGGGCGCGCTCTTCGAGCGGGCGGTCGCGGACCAGATCGCGTTCCTGGAGGAACACCTCGCAGCGAAGCCCGGGCCGGCGCCGTAGCGCATGGGGAAAATTCGCAGATCTCTGCGCCGGGTATGCGCGGCGTCATGTCCGCTGCGCAGCGAAGTAGGGGATAGCTTCTGCGATGAACGAGGCGCGCCTCTCGACGAGCCAGATCGTCAGCTACTCCCTGCCCGCCTTCGGGACGGCCATGGTGCTGCTCAGCGTGGCCGTCTATCTCCCGAACTACTACACCGACGAGCTGGGACTCTCGGCCGGCATGCTCAGCTGGGTGCTGATGGCCGGGCGCCTGTGGGACGCCGTCACCGACCCGGTGATGGGGCACATCTCGGATCACACGCGATCGCGCTGGGGACGGCGGCGTCCCTACTTCCTGGTGGCCGCCGTCCCGCTGTGGATCGTCTTCTACGTCACGTGGTCGCCGCGTTCGGGCCTCTCACCGGCGGGCCTCTTCACGCACTTGTTGCTCTGCTACCTGGTGCTCTTCACGTTCTGGACGATCTTCTGGATCCCGTACATCTCGCTCGGGATGGAGCTGACGACCCACTACCACGAACGCACGCGGCTGTTCGGGCTGCGGCAGGGCTTCTACCTGCTCGGGACGGCGGTGGGAATGCTGGCGCCCGAGGCGTTCGCGAAGGCCGCCGGCGGGCCGAAGGCCGGCTACCCGAAGATGGCGTTCGTGTTCGGCGGCCTTTGCTGCGTGCTGATCCTCGCCGCCTTCGCGCGCGTTCGCGAGCGGCCCGAAGCCGCGCGCGCGGGTTCCTTCCCCTTCTTCGAGGGGTTGCGGGTGACGTTCCGGAACCGCGCCTTCGTGGTGCTGATGTTCACCTACCTGATCGCGCTGATCGGCGGCAGTTTCATCGCTCCGCTCACGCTCTACGTTGCGAAGTACGTGATCAAGGCGCGCGAGGTCGTGCCGTTCGTGATGCTCTCGTATCTCGCGGGCTCGGTCGTCTCGATTCCGATCTGGGTGCGCATGTCCAGCCGGATCGGAAAGAACCGGACCTGGTCGACCGCGATGCTGCTCGCGACCACCGTGTACGCGACGTCCTTCTACTACCACGAGGGCACCTGGCAGCTCTGGATCGTGCTCGCCGCAATCGTCGGCGCTGCGAACGGCTGCACGATGACGCTCGGCGCTTCGATCTCGGCTGATGTGATCGACTCCGACGAACTCGAAACCGGTCGCCGGCGCGAAGGTGTGTTCATGGGGATCTGGTCCTTCATGGACAAGGCCGCCATCGGCATCGCGATCTTCGTCGGGATGCAGGGGCTCGAGGCGGTCGGCTACGTGCCGAACCAGGATCAGAACGAGACGGTGGTGTTCGGGATCAAGTTCCTCTACTGCATCGTGCCGGCGGTCTGCCACCTCGCGGCCGTGTTCATCTTCCAGCGCTTCCCGATCACGGCCGAGGTCCATGCGGGGATCCGCGCGCAGCTCGACGCGCGGGCCAATGCGCGGGCGCGCGAGCAGCTCGCCGCCGGATCCAGCATCCCGCCGTCCTGATCAATACGCACGGCGAAGCATCATCCCGCGACACGAGGAGACGACACCATGCCCAGCGATTCCGCGCAACGAGCGCTTTCGATCCTGCGCGACGGCAGCCAGTTCCAGTGGACCGTGATCCCGATCCTGCTGCTGGTGCTCTACGTCTACGCCAACGAGATCGAGCGCAAGAACTGGAACGTGGTCTTCGCCGGCCTGGCGCTCTTCGGCATGGACATGTTCAACGAGATCTGGAACGCGCTGGTTCTCCACTTCACCCAGTACGCGCCCGTCTGGGGCGCACCCGCCGACACCGCCTTCCTGATCCTGGTCGGCCTCAACATCGAGATCAGCTTCAACTTCGCGATCATGGGCATCGTCGTCGCCAAGACGCTGCCGGCCGATCCGGCCCTGCGGATCCTCGGCGTGCCGAATCGCTGGTTCGTCGCCGTCGCCGCTTCGGCATTCGCCGTGGCGATCGAGTTCCTGCTCAATGCCGTCGGCGCACTCACCTGGGACTACTGGTGGTGGAACCTGCGCATGCCGTGGCTGATCCTCGTCTTCGGGTATCTGACGTTCTTCGTCGTCGCGTTCTGGGTGCACGACATGCCGACGCTGCGCCAGAAGGCGCGCACGGTGGGCGCCCTCTACGCATTCGACGCCGCGTGCCTGCTGCTTTTCGGGGTGTGGCTCCGCTGGATCTGATGGCGCTGCCCCCAGGCGGCAGTCGTGTCACTGGCAGCCTTTGTACTTCTCGAGCAGACGCTTCGGTTTCTGCAGCGCGTCGCGGCGGAACGGATCGCCGAGTTCCTGCGTGACCATCATCTCGAGGATCGTCGTCTTGCCCTCGTTCTGCGCCGCGCAGGACGCGCGGAGCGCCGGACCGACGTCCGCTAGCTTCTCGATCGTGTGTCCCTCGGCGCCCATCGCGCGGGCGACGGCCGCGAAGCTCGGGTTGTCGAGGTTCACGCCCAGGAAGCGGTTGCTGTAGAAGTCGACGTGGTTCTTCTTCTCCGCGCCCCACTGCTGGTTGTTGAAGACCACCGCCGTCACCGGGATCCGCTCGCGCACGCAGGTCAGGATCTCGCCGAAGCTCATGCCCCAGGCGCCGTCGCCGACATAGGCGACCGCGGGTCGATCCGGGGCCGCGGCCTTGCAGCCGATCACGGTGGGGAACGCGTAGCCGCAGTTGCCGAACATCATCGCGCCGAACATGCTGCGCGGCCGCTCGAAGCGCAGGTAGCTGTTGGCGATCTGGCAGATGTTGCCGATGTCGGTCGACACCATCGCGTGCGCGGGCATCGCCTTCTCGAGTTCGCGGAGCATCTGGCGCGGATGCATCTGCTGCGAGCCGCGCGCGACATCGAGGCTCCACGCGTCCTTCTCGGCGTGCCAGCCTTCGAGTTCCCGCTCCCACGCCGACCTCGCTTCGCCGAGCCGCGCGATGCGTTCGTCGCGGTTCGCGGCGCAGGCGAGTTGGCGCCCCGCGAGGCGTGCGACCAGCGCGAGCGCCGCCTCGCGCGCGTCGCCGCAGATCGTCACCGCGGGCTTCTTGACCAGACCGAGCACGCGCGGATCGGCGTCCACCTGGATCAGCTTCGCGCTCTTCGGCCAGTAGTCGAAGTCGTACTGTGGCAGCGTGCCGAAGGGTCCGAGGCGCGACCCCAGCGCGAGCACGACATCGGCGCCGTGGATCAACTGCATCGCGGCCTTCGAGCCGTGGTAGCCGAGCGGGCCGCACCAGAGCCGGTGCGCGGCCGGGAAGGCGTCGTTGTGCAGATAGCTGGTGGCGACCGGCGCCTCGAGCGCCTCGGCCAGCGCGACCGCCGCGTCCGCGCCGTCGCCCATCACGACGCCGCCACCGCAGAGGATCACCGGGAAGCGCGCACCGGCGAGCAGCCGGGCCGCCTCGTCGAGGCTGCTCGAACCACCGGGGCCGCGCTCGATCCGGATCGGCGCGGCGATCTCGCACTCGAGTTCGCCGTAGAAGTAGTCGCGCGGGATGTTGAGCTGCACCGGTCCCATCTCGAGCACGGCGCGGTCGAAGGCGCGGGCCGCGAGTTCGGCCATCCGCTTCGGGTTGTTCAGGTGCGCCTGGAACTTCGTGATCTTCGAGAAGATCGCGAGCTGCTCGGTTTCCTGGAAGCCGCCCAGCCCCAGCGTCATGCTGCCCGTCTCGGGCGTGATCGCGACCACGGGGCTGTGCGCCCAGTAGGCCGCCGCGATCGCGGTGACGAAGTTGGTGATGCCCGGCCCGTTCTGTCCGATGCACACGCCGTGTCGGCCGCTGGCGCGCGCATAGCCGTCCGCCATGTGCGCGGCGCCCTGTTCGTGCACGGTGGGAACGAAGCGGATGCCGGCGGCGGGGAAGAGGTCGAGCGCGTCCATGTAGGCCGAGCCGACGATTCCGAACACGTCGGTCACGCCCTGCGCGACCATCGTCTCGACGAGCGCCTCGCTCGGCGTCATGCGATTGCGGCCCTGCACGGCGATGCGGCGGGCGTCCTGGAGATTCGTCACGAGCGAGTCCTTTCGCGGGCATTCGCGCGAGAGCGCGAGTAGTAGGTCTTCCGGATCACCGGTTCGAGGCGATCGTCGCACAACCCGTGGGTCGCGAGGAAGAGCCCGCGGCCAGGCGACCGGAGTGCTGGCGGGAGGACGGGTTCTAGCCGCCGCTGGCGTCCGACGCCGCGGCCCGAGCGTCGTCGTCGGATGGGGCGACCGGGGTGCCCGAAGAGAGCTGGAGCCCGACCACGCCGGCGACGACGAGCACCAGCGAGGCGAGTTTCGCGAGCGTCGCGGACTCGCCGAACCACACGATCCCGATCGTCGCGACGATCGCCGTCCCGAGCGCCGACCAGATCGCGTAGGCCACGCCGATCTCGAGCCGCTGTACGGCGAGCGTCAAGCAGAAGATGCTCGCGCCGTAGAAGACGAAGATCGCCACGGTCGGCGCGGGAACCGTGAAGCTGCGCGAGAGCTTCATCGAGGTGGTGCCGCACACCTCGAGCAGGATGGCGGCGACCAGGTACAGCCACGCCACGGGACTAGCGCCGCCGTGCGAGGAAGCGTCCCTGTGCCACCTTGCCCGCATGGGCCAGGGTTTGGAGGAAGGCCATCTCGCCCGCGACCGCTTCGAGCATCTTCATGTCGAAGCCGAGGATGCGCAGCGCGTCGCCCATCAACTGCATGTCCACCATCTGAAGGTAGAGATCCACGTACGGAGCGAAGCGGCCGGTGTCGGAGGCTTCGACCACTTCGCAGCCGTTCTGCTCGAGCAGCGCGCGGTAGCCCCCGATGTCCTGCAAGGTCGGGAATTTCATGAAGCGCAGGAAGCGCTCGGCTTCGGCGTCGGAGAGGCCGGCCGGACCTTCGACCCAATCGGTGAACGCGATGACGCCGCCCGGACGCACGATGCGCGCCGCTTCGGTGACGAGCTTTGCCTTGTCCGCGACGTAGCACCAGGCGTCCTCGCCCCAGACGAAATCCGCCGACGCGTCCGGCAGGCCGCTCGCGCAGACGTCGGCCTGCACCCAGCGGATGCGATCGGCGAGGCCCTCTTGTTGGCAGCGCTGCCGGCCGCGCTCGACAACCGTCGGTGTCGCATCCACGCCGGTCATCGAGGCGACGTTCCGGAACCGCACCAGGAAGCGCATGCCCGCGCCGTTGCAGCAGCACAGGTCCACGCCGCGCATACCCGCCCCGATGCCCGCGCGCTCGGCGAGATCCATCGAGGAACGGAAGCCGCCGATGTGGATCTGCTGCCCCATCAGCAGTTCCCACAGATCGCCTTCGGGGCCGTCGTAGACGGCGTTCACGTCGGAGAGCCCGACTCCACTCAGGGACTTCATTTGCGTTCGACCTCCTTCAGCGCGCCGCGAACGCCATCGGCTCGCGGGCCAGGTGGATGCCGTTGGATAGGTCAGCACGACGCGCTGACCTTATGACGCGTGTCATACCCGAGCTTCGATCAGCGGTTTCCCGCGATCTCGTTATCGTCCGAGGCCGAGGCGCGCCCTCCAAACGCGGGAGGAACGGCGATGCGGATCTCGACCTTGTTCGAGTGGGTGGGAAACGGCCAGCTCGTGCTGCTGCTCGGCGCGAATCGGTTGCTCACGGCGTTGTATCGGACGTTCTTCATCATGGCGGCCGCCGAGTGCGGGTTGCTGCGGCTGCTCGCGGCCGGTCCGGCGACAATCGATCGCATCGCCGCCGAGCTGGGCGTTCGCGACGGCGAACGCGATGGGCTCGAGGCGTGGCTCGCGGTGGGCGTGCGGCTCCGCGAACTCGGAGTGGATGCGGGTGGCTACCGGTTGCGCAGCCGCATCGCGCGCTCTCTCGCCTTCGAGGCGAACGATGCCGTACTCGCCATTCTCGAAGAGGTGGTCGATCTGCATCGACCCCTGTTGCTGGAGACGCCGTCGCGGCTGCGCAGCGGACGGCACTTCACGCTTGCGGACCAGGATGGCGCGCTGGTCGCGCGCTCGTCGCGGATCGCCGAGCCGATCGTGCGCGAGGCGATCGACGAAGCCGTGCCGGAGCGCGGACCCCTGCGGCTGCTCGAAGTCGGCTGCGGCTCGGGCATACACGTGAAGTACGCGGCCGAACGCAACCCCGAGCTCTCTGCGCTGTGCTTCGAGCTGCAACCCGAGGTCGCCGAGCAGGCGCGCGAGAACCTGCGCGCGTGGGGGCTGGCGGCGCGCAGCGTCGTCGAGGCGGGCGACGTGCGCGACCGCGAACCCACGTCCGACTTCGACCTGCTCACGCTGCATCAGAACATCTACTACTTCCCGGTCGCCGAGCGCGTGGCGTTGCTCGCGCGGCTGCGCGGCTGGCTTCGGCCGGGCGGGCGCATCCTACTCACGACGGTGTGCAGGGGCGGCGGCCCGATGAACGAGATCCTGAGCCTGTGGGGTACCATCACCGAAGGCTGCGGGCGGCTGCCAGATCCCGACGAGCTCGTCGAGCAGCTCCGCGAGGCTGGCTTTCAGCAGGCGAGCTCGCGCAGCCTGATGCCCGGTCAGGGCTTCCATCGATTCCTGGCGGTGGCGTGAGTGCGGGCGCTGGCGGATTCTCGCGCCGAGGGTGGGCCATGGAAGTGGACGATCGACGGATCTACGTGACCGGAGGCGGGAGCGGGATCGGACTCCGGCTGGCCGAAATGCTGGCGGCGCGCGGCGCGCACGTGGCGCTCTTCGACCTGCGGCTCGCTGACGACGTGCTGCACCGCGTCGAGGCCGCGCGCATTCGCAGCGAACGCCGCGTGCGTGGCTACCTCGCCGACGTCGCCGACGCCGCGGCCGTCGCGGAGGCCTTCCGCCGGGCGGCCGAAGAAATCGGTCCGCCCGACCTCGTCTTCAACAGCGCTGGCATTTCTTGTCCGCGGGCGTTCGCCGACCTCTCGCAGGAAGACTTCGAGCGGGTGGTGCGCGTGAATCTCTTTGGCAGCCGCAACGTCGCGGCCGCGGCGCTTCCGCTGCTCCGGCCGGGGAGCAAGCTGGTGTTCGTGGCCTCGATGGCGGCGGTCGCGCCCGGCTACGGCTACACCGCGTACGGTTCCTCGAAGGCCGGCGTGTTCGCTTTCGCCGAGGCGCTGCGCAGCGAACTCGCTCCGCGCGGCATCGACGTCGCAGTCGTGTGTCCACCCGAGGTGGCGACACCGCTGGTGGCGTGGTCGCGCACCGTGCGGCCGGCGCCGACCGAGCGACTCACGCGCTTCGCGGGTTCCCTCGGGCTGGACGAAGCCTGCCAGGCGATCCTCGCCGGCATCCTGGGCCGGAACTTCCTGGTGATCCCGGGCCGCCGCGCGAACTTCGCGTATCTGCTCTCGCGATTGCTGCCGAAGCGCCTCGCCCACGCGATTTCGGACCGGATCGTCGCCGGGGCACTGGCGGACTCCGGCGAAAGCCAGCGCGGACCTGGCGGTCCCACGCCGGACTGAGGACGCGCTCGCGGCGCGCGAGGGGCGCTCGCCTACGTCTCCATCTCGACCACGATGCGCTGCGGGTCGCCGGACTTCGTGCGGAGCATCTCGAGGCCCTCCGCGACGCGCTCGAGCGGGAGTCGATGCGTGATCGACGCATCGATGTCGAGCTGTCCTTCCGCCGCGAGACGCAGCACCTCGGCGAGGTCCCCGATGTGGGACGCGAAGCTTCCCAGTACGCTCAGCTCGCCGACACAGAAGAGCGCCTGTGGCAGGTCGATCTGCGGCGGCTGCATCCCCACACCCACCACGACGAGGCGCCCGCCCGGGCGCAGCGCCCGCACGCCGGCCGACACCGTCGCGGGACGTCCGACGCACTCGAGTACGAGGTCGGCCCCGCCCTGCGTCTGGAGCTGGATCTGGGGCGACGGGTCTTCGCCGGGATCGATTCGGATGCACGCGTCCGCGCCGAGCTTCGCGGCGCGTTCGAGCGCCACCGGCGACAGGTCCACCGCGATCACCTGGCTCGCGCCCAGTATTTTCGCGAGCCGCACCGCCATCGCACCGAGTCCGCCCACGCCGATCACCGCCACGCGCTCGCCGGCCGCCAGCCGGCCGCGGCACGCGAGCGCGTGATAGGGGCTCGTGACGCAGTCGGTGGCCACGGCTGCCGCCGCCAGCGAGACGCGGTCGGGAACCCGAACCAGGCAGGTGGCCGGTACGCGGATCGCTTCGGCGAAGGCGCCGTCGATGTGGAGTCCGGGCGAGCGCAGCGCGCGACATGCGCTGGGGTTCCCGCCGCGACAGGTCGGACACGCGCCGCATCCGACACCGAGATGGATTGCGACGCGATCGCCGGATTTCCAACCCTGTACCTTCGAGCCCACCGCCTCCACCACGCCGGCCGGCTCGTGCCCGAGCGTGACCGGGAGCGGGGCGGGCACCGGCATGCCTTCGAGGAAGTGCACATCCGAGCCGCAGATCCCGCAGGCCGCCACGCGCACGACCACGTCGTCGGGTCCGGGCACGGGCCACGGCACCTCGTCGAGGCGCAGGCCCGTGGCCCCGCCGTGGAAGCGGGCCGCCCGCATGCTGCGATCGCTCATCCCTCTTCCTCCTGCTCCGGTCGCGGCGCGCGGGCCGCGCGGGATCGACGGGCTCGCGCGCGGGCTACCAGGATCCGACGCGCCCGCGCTGCAACGCGAAGCCGGCGCCGATCAGCACGGAGGCGGCGAGCACCGCGACCGACAGCGGCGCGGTGGCTTCGCGCACGGCCGCCCACGCGATCGGCGGCGTCGCCGGCGCGAGCGCGAAGACCGGCAGCAGCGCGATCGCGCCCGCCGCCACCAGCGCGAGCGAGATGAGCTGATTCAGCGCGAGACCGCGCATCAGCATGCGTCCGCGATTGTCGCGCGAGAACTCGATCACGAAGCGGCCGAGTCCATAGCCGATCAGACAGAGCGCCGTGGGCAGCCCCTGCGGTGCGCCGAGCATCGCAACGGCGTTCAGTGTCGAGAAGAGGGCGAGATCCAGGATCGCCTCGTAGAGCGGCGCCGGGTGGAGCCGGACGCCAAGCAGGAGTCCCACCCGCACCGCCTTGGACTGCGGATGCGTGTAGGTGATGGCGAGGCGCCCGCGGGTCTCGCGTCCGAAGCAGCAGCCGTAGGTCAGGCAGCCGATGCGTCCGATGGCGTGGCCGAGCGGCGCGCCGCGCGCAAAGCCGTCGAGCAGCAGCAGCAGGTCGAAGTGCGACCACGCGGCGCCGATCGCGATTGCGAGCAGCGCGCCGGCGATGCCGCCCCAGGAGACGAAGGCCGGACGCCGCAGCGCCTCGAGCGGCCGCGCGAGGAGCAGGCGATGATCGAGCAGCAGCGCCGCGAACCACGAGCCGACCAGCGTCAGAACGCCGCCTCCGGCCCCGATCCCGAGCAGGTGTCGCGACGTGAGTCCTTGCCCCACCCACAACACCGACATCCAACTGAACGCGAGCAGCGTGCCGATCCCGGCCAGGACGCCGAATGTGACGACGACGACGTCGCCGACGCGCAGGAAGATCACCTGCTCGCCGATTCGCGACAGCGCTTCGCTCGCGAACTCGAGGGCGGGCGAGAGCGGCGCCGCGATTGCTCTTGCCGGCCGCGGCGTGGCGCTCACGACGCGCGCTCGGCCGCGACCGCTTCCATGATCTCGAAACGGTTGATCTGGTTGGTGCCCTCGTAGATCTGGGTGAGCTTGGCGTCGCGCAGCAGTTTCTCGACGCCGTACTCCTGCATGTAGCCGTAACCGCCGAGGATCTGGATGGCGTCGAGCGCGTTGGCGACGGCTGCGTCCGAGGCGAAGGTCTTCGCCATCGACGAGAGCTTGAGCGACGGCTTGCCGGCCGCGAGCGAACTGGCAGCGCTCCACACCAGACCGCGCGCAGCTTCGACGCGGATCGCCATGTCGGCCAGCATGATCTCCATCGCCTGGTGGTGGACGATCGGCCCGCCGCCCTGCTTGCGCGACTCCGCGTAGGCGAGTGCCTTCTCGTAGGCCGAACGCGCGATGCCCAGTGCGATCGCCGCGATCGGCGTCCGCGTGACCGACATGATCAGGCGGTTCAGTGCGAAGCCGCCGCCTTCGTTGCCGAGGCGGTTCTCTTCGGGCACCCAGACGTCGTCGAAGATCAGCTCCGCGGCGGGCGCCGCGCGCTGGCCCATCTTCTCGAAGACCTGGCCGACTGCGAAGCCTTTGGTGTCGGCCGGGACCGCGAAGCAGGAGACACTCTCGCGGATCGGGCCGGTCGGGTCGTGCGAGGCGAAGACGGTGACCAGGCTCGCCAGCGAGCCGTTCGAGATGAAGATCTTGCGGCCGTTGATCCGGTAGCCGCCGTCCTTCTTTTCGACGCGCGTGCGCAGCCGGCCCTGCGGATGGCCCATGATGAAGTCCGATCCCGCGTCCGGCTCGGTCGCGGCGAGCGCCGCGAGTTGCGGATGATCGGAATCCCAGGACTGCGCGATCGGCCGCACGAAGCGCTCGATCGCCCCCAGGTTCCCGGAGAGCAGGATCGGCAGCATGCCGAGCATGCTGGCGCCGAAGAGCACCGCGCAGCCGGAGCACTCGGCCGCGAGTTCCTCCGTCACCAGGGCGCCCGTCACCGGATCGTGTCCCGCGCCTCCCAGGAAATCGGGAAGGCTCGAGCCGAGCAGGCCGGCGCGCGCCGCCGCGCGCAGCAGTACCTCCCGCTCGGGGCTCTCCGGATTCTTGTCGAGCAGCAGCGCGCGCGGCCGGATCTCGCGCTGGGCGAAATCCCGCGCCCATTGCTGGACTTCCCGCTGTTCGTCGCTGAGCGCGCTCACGCTGCACGCTCCTTGCGCTCGATGCGCTCGAGCACGCGGCCGGCCGGGATCGTGTTGTCCGAGAGCAGCACGATCATCGGGCCTTCGCTGTCGGGCACGAGTTCCGCCACCGGGTCGTCGGCCGACGCCTCGCAGTGGACGCGTCCGCGCCCGATCTCCGCGCTGCGCGTCTGCACGTCGATGTCGACCGCGGTGATCTCCTCGATCTCGATCTCGCCCGCGGGTCCGGGGATCAGCTTGTAGTTGATGGCAGGCTTGCGGGCGGCGTCGCCCTGCGCCGCGGCCATCTCGGCCGGCAGCGGCGCGTCCACGGTTCCTTCGAGGCTGAGAATCTTCTTGCCCCAGCGCGTCGCCGAACCCTGGAAGTGGTTGCCGTCCCGCTCCCAGCGCACGTCGGCGATCAGCTTCGGGAAGCCCGCGATCTCGCGACCGGGGATCAGCGCCTCGTCGGTGGTGACGTAGATGTGCGGCACATAGTTCCCGAGCGTCTTGCCCACGCGCACCGGCACCATCACCACGCATTCCTTGAACGGGTGGATGATCTCGGTCTGCGGGTAGCTGAGCAGCGTGATCATGCCGGGTCCGTCCACGGCCTCGATGCCGGGCGGCAGGATGCGGCGCAGCACGTCGGGGCGCGGCACGAACGGGAAGACCACGACCTGCACGCCCTTCCACGCGTGGGGCGGCTTCGGAAACACCGGCGAAGACCAGGGCATGCTGATGGGCAGACTCATCATGATTCCTCCTGAATGGGCGCGACGTCGACGGGGATGCAGCGATCGAATGGAACGGGCTGCCATTCCATGGGCGTGTAGGAGAGATGTCCGTAGTTGCCGACCAGGTGGAGCCACTTGACGAGGCCGGGTTCGACCTCGTTGTGACCGCGCCCGCCCGGGAACATGAAGCCCTCGAAGCCGTTGTAGACGGTGAGCGCGCCCGGCCGCTGCGCGGGACTGGTGCGCGCGGGCACGACGAACTCGCCGACGTCATTCCAGACGCGGACAGGCGCGTCGTCGCGAATGCCGCGTGCCGCAGCGTCGCGATCGTTGATCAGCAGAAAGGGCTTGCCCCGATGCGTCTCCAGCAGGACCGGGTTGGTCGTGTTCATCGCATGCACGCTCCAGCGCGCGTGCCCGCCCGACAGCAGGAACGGATGATCGCCGCCCATCGGCGGCGCTTCCTTGTGGGCGGGCAGGTCTTCGCCGCCTTCGCGGAACCAGGGGTGGTCGATCAGGAACTGCGCGCGGCGCGTGAGCGTCGGGTAGGGATGACCGAGTTCGACATGATCGCGCAGCGGCGCGTGCGTTTCGCCCTCTGGGAACGGCGAGGCCTGGGCCGTGGCGAGGGCGAGGAATCCCCACTTCGCGTAGCGCGTGTAGCCCTGCTGGCGGAAGGTTTCGAGCGTCGTTCCCGCCGGCAGATTTCCGACCTCCACCGCATCGGCCACCATCTCGGCGACGGCGGATTCGTCGTCGGCGAAGACGCCGTCCAGTGTGAAGCGGCTCCAGAGGTCGTCGAGTCGGAACGCAGCTCCAAGACGGTCGCTGTAGTCTTCCACCCCGCGCGCCTTCGCACGCTCAGCCAGCTTCTTGCACAGCTCCGCCAGCACCTCCCACTCGCCGCGCGCCTCGCCGGCGGGCGGCACGGCCGCGTCCGACATCGTGAGCAGCATGGTCCACGGCGTCGGCATGTTGAGCGCGACCTTCTCGTGGTGCTGGGTCGCCGGCAGCACGATGTCGGCGTGGAGTGCCGTCTCCGACATGCGGTAGTCCATCGCCACGATCTTCGAGAGCTGCGGCCACAGCCGCTCGAGCAACACACCCTGTCCGCCGCGCGTGCGACGCAGTGTGTTGCCGCCGATCTCGAGCAACACCCGCGGCGGTCGGTCGGGAGGCGGGCTCGCCGACTGATTCCAGGCGCCGGACTCGAGTGCCTCCTTCCAGTACTCGTCGAATGAGCGAGTCATCGCCGGGTCGTTCCACTCCGGCCGGTTCCAGCGCTCCTTGAAGCCCGCGTGCCAGTACCAGAAGAAGGCGGGCGGCATCATCCCGCGCGCGGGGCCGACCAGACGCCAGAGCGCACGGTCGCCGAGCTCGCTGGTCAGCGTCGGATCCTGCGCGCGCAGGCCCCCGACCATCGCCCGGAAGCCGTCGTAGATCTCGCGCGCCCCGGCGCGCCCCGCTTTCGTTTTTGCCAGCGCGAGGCCGTGTCCGTCGAACAGCGAAGAGCACCAGCCGCCGACTCCCGTGCCCTTCTTTCCCCAGTTTCCCGTGAGGCCGAGCAGCAGCAGCATGGCGCGGGTCATCAGGTCGCCGTGGAAGTACTTTGCGACGCCGGCGCCGAGGATGATGTGGGTGCGACCGCGCGCGACCTTGCGCGCGAGCATGCGGATCGTGTCGGGATGCGCCTCGCGCACGCGCGCGGCTAACTCGGGCGTGTAGTGCGCGTCGAGTTCGCGCCGAACCCGCGCGAGCAGCGGCTCGACGACGACGTGGCCGCCCGCGGCGAGTCGCACGTCGAGGCTGCCGGCGAGCAGCGGCTCGAAGTCGAGCCGCAGGCCGGCAGGATCGGCCGGCACCAGGCCCTTTTCGGGATGCCACTGGTAGAAGCGATCGGCGCGGCCGTCCGCGCGCAGCTGCGATTCGCGCAGGTACTCGCCGGTGTCGGTGCGGACGAGCAGCGAAAGGTCGGTCTGCTCGCTCGCGAAGCGCAGGTCGGCGAGCCCCTCGGCGAGCACCACCTGGCAGAACGCGAGTGCAAGCGCGCCGTCGGTGCCGTGCCGCACCGGGACGTGGTAGTCGACGTGAGAATGAGAGGGGCTGACGTCGGGAGAGATCAGCGCGACCGTCGCGCCCCTGTAGCGCGCCTCCACCATGTAGTGGAAGGCGGGGATCATCGTGTAGGCGGGATTCGAGTGCCAGATCAGCAACACGTCGGAGTGGAAGAAGTCGTCGATCGAGCTGGCGAACGTGAACTTGCCGAACACCGCCTGCTGGCCGGCCCAGAAGTCGTTGATCGTGGCGTCGACGTCGAGGACCGTGCCGCCGAGCGCGGCCATGAAGCGCGCCGCTGGGATCGTCGCCGCGATTTCGGGCGTGGCCTCGAGCACCACCGCCTCGGGACCGATCTCCGCGATCGCATCGAGGATGGCGTCGGCGGTCTCCGCGAGCGCCTCGTCCCACGAGATGCGTTCCCAGCGACCCTCGCCCCGCTCGCCCGCGCGGCGCAGCGGGTGCAGGATGCGGTCGGGTGAATCCATCTGCCGGCTCCACGCGAGACCCTTCTGGCAGATCATCGGATTCATGTCCGGTACGCCCGGCTCGATGGTCCCGAGCACCGCGGCCGCCTCTTCGAACACCACCTTGCCGTCCTTCGCGAACACATAGACGGGACAGTCGTTCGGGAAGCAGTTGACGCAGTGGGTGCCGAACGTGGCGCGGTCGAATTCCTGGCGCTGCCGGTAGCGATCCTCGGTCGTTCGAGCGTCGTTTGCCGCCGTCATCGCGCCTCCGTGGTCGATTCGCTCGCGCCCGATTCAGTCGCGCCGATCTGCGCCGGCTCGCGCGTGAAGGGCCCGAGCAGCGAGCGGAACTCGTACGCGATCAGCGTGTCGAGTAGCTCCGAGCGCCCGCCTGCGCGCACGCTCTCGAGTTCGCGGCGCAGGCGATCGAGCACGCCGTGTACGCGCGACCCGAAGAGCGACTCGAGATACGCGGGCGGGATGCGGGACCGGCTCTCGTCGATCGAGCGGTCGGCGCGCAGCGGATGCGGCGACAACGGCGGCACGTAGAAGACGTTCGGCTCCGTGCCGAACTCCGGATGCAGCGGCAGCGCCACCTGCCATTCGTGGACCAGCCGGTGGATCGGCCCCGTGGTGTCGTCGAGGAATCCCACGAAGGCGAGACGGCCGGGGCAGTTGCGCACGCAGGCCGGCGCCACGCCGCGCTCGAGCCGCGGCCAGCAGCCGATGCAGTGCTGCGACACGTTCCGGACGTGGTTGAAATAGATCTTCTTGTACGGACAGGCCTTGATGCAGGCGCGTGCGCCGCGGCAGGCCTCTTCGTCGCGCACCACGATCCCGTCCTCGCGGCGCTTGCTCATCGCGGCGTTCGGGCAGGCCTCGACGCAGGCCGGCTTCGTGCAGTGATTGCACAGGCGCGGTAGGTAGAAGAAATAGGAGTTCGGGTACTCGCCGGCGCCCTGGTCCTCGTCCCAGTTGGGCCCCCACGCGGGCGCCCGTCCGTTCGCGCGCGGCTCGAGATGCACCGCCCGGCCGTGCCCACCGAAGAAGACGTCCTGCTGGTTGAAGCTCCAGCCGCCGCCGATCTCCTCGCGCGTGGGCTCCTGGCCGAGCACGAGGCGGCCGTCGCGGTAGCCCCCGCCCATCGTTTCCCAGTCGCGCGGCGCGCCGCGACCCGGTTGTGTGTTGACGGTGCACCACCATTGCTGTTCTTCGCCGGGCTCCCGCGTCCAGAGCATCTTGCACGCCACCGCGCAGCTCTGGCAGCCCATGCACTTGTTGAGGTCGAAGACCATCGCGACCTGCCGGCCAGGCGCGCGGCTCGCATCGGCGACGGGACTCATCGCGCGCCTCCCCGCGCGCTCGGCTGCGCGTCTTCTGCCACTGCTTCGCCGAGCGGAAGACTCGCAATGCGCTGGGCTTCATCGGCCGGAACCCCGAGCATCCGCAGCAGATGCTCGGCAATCAGATGATCGGCCGGCGCGCCCAGCACGCCGAGCAGCCTTCCCTGCATCGCGGCGACCATGGCGCCGCCGATCACGATCAGCGCCGAAGGCATGTCGCGTGGCGTGAAGCGGCCGCTCTCGATTCCGCGCAACAGGTCGCGCATCACGCGCTCGCCGAGCGCCGACTCGAGTTCGCGGACGTAGAGACCCGCGCGCACCGTGAACCAGGCCCACACCGGATCGTGATCCGCCATCCGTATCGTGTGCCGGATGCAGATCGCGAAGACCTCGGCGGGATCCGACACCGAAGCGACCAGGCGATCGAGCGAGGCGCCGTGCACCTCGATCGCTTGCCCCACCAGCGTCCCGACCAGGTCTTCCTTCGACTTGAAGTGGTTGTAGAAGGAGCCGATGCCGACGTCGGCTGCGCTCGTGATGTCGGCGATCGTGGTGGCGTCGATTCCCTGGCGCGCGATCACCCGGCGTGCGGCTTCGATCAACCGCTCACGCGTCCACATCTTCTGGCGCGCGGCGCGGGTCTGGGATGCTGCCCCCTCGAGCTGGCTTGCCATGGCCCGTCTCCTCCCGGTCGATGCGCGGGCAGGATGAATGAGGATTCAGATATGAAGATATGATCAGCGTCATATCGAAGGAGAATTCGCGGCGAGAGACGCGATCGAGATCGCCCTCCGACGAACGGAGTTTGAAGGACGACCGAGTGGGACTGCGCCGGGCCACCTGCCCGTGCAGCAACGCATGCTCGAGCCCGAGGCGACAGCGTGCCGCGGAATGGCTCGCGAGCGTCCGTCGATTCAAAAGAACTCTGTCATGGGTATGACGTCTGTCATGGTGCGCGTTTTCAGTGGTTGCAAAGATTCGCGTGACATCATGGGGACGACATCCCGGTGCGGGTTGCCGCGACCGAGTGGTGACGAGAGGCGGGGTGTCGAATCGGGAACCGTGCGCCTCGTAGGGCGCACCAGCTCCGGAGGAACGAATGAGCCGGGATGGGCGTGTCTCTCGTCGGGATTTCCTTCGACTGGCGGGAGCGGCCGGGCTCGGCACGGTCGCGCTGCCGGGGGATCTGTTCGCTGCCTACGACTTCGTCGCGCCGGTGGCCGTCGCGAACCCCCTCGCGGCATACCCGAATCGCGACTGGGAGCAGCAGTACCGCGACGTCTACGCGACGGACGGCTCGTTTCACTTCCTCTGTGCGCCGAACGACACCCACAACTGCCTGTTGCGCGCCTATACCAAGAACGGTGTCATCGTTCGTGTCGAGCCGAGTTACGGCTACGGCAAGGCGAAGGATCTCGACGGCAACACGGCCTCCGCGCGCTGGGATCCCCGCGGCTGCCAGAAGGGCATCGCTCTCGGCAGGAGGATCTACGGCGACCGCCGCGTGAAGGGCGCGCGCGTGCGCCGCGGCTTCCGCCAGTGGGTGGAGCAGGGCTTTCCGCGCGGAGCAGACGGCCGCCCGCCCGTGAAGCTCTTCCGGCGCGGCGACGACGCCTGGGACAGCGTGCCCTTCGAGAAGGCGTTCGACTTGCACGCACGTGCGCTCGTGAACATCGCGCAGACCTACTCGGGCGAGAAGGGGCGCGAGTTGCTGCGCGCGCAGGGCTACGACCCCGCGATGATCGAGGTGATGGAGGGAGCCGGGACACGGACTCTCAAGCACCGCGGCGGCATGCCGTTCCTGGGTCCCCTGCGAATCTACGGACTCGCGCGCTTCGCCAACACGCTGGGCCTGCTCGATGCGAAGATTCGCAACGTGCCGCCGGAGCAGGCGAAGGGCGGTACCAACTGGGATTCCTACTCGTGGCACACCGATCTACCGCCCGGCCATCCGATGGTGACCGGCGAGCAGACGGTGGAGTTCGACCTCTTCTCCGCCGAACGCTCGAAGCTGCTCATCGTCTGGGGCATGAACTGGATCACGACCAAGATGCCGGACGCCCACTGGCTGACCGAGGCGCGCCAGCGCGGCACCAAAATCGTCGTCGTCGCGGCCGAGTACAGCGCGACGTCCAGCAAGGGTGACGAGGTGATCGTGGTGCGGCCCGGCACGACGCCGGCGCTCGCACTCGGGCTCGCCCACGTGATCGTCAAGGAGAAGCTCTTCGACCGCGACTTCGTACGGCGCAACACGGATCTGCCGCTGCTGGTCCGGATGGACACACTCGCGCCGCTCACGGCCCGCGACCTGCGGGCCGACGCCGTGCCGGCTCCGCTCACAGAGATCGAACTGCTCGCGTCGGGTCAGAAGCCGCCGCCGCCGACGGAGCAGGGCAAGCAATTCGTTTCGGGGGCGCTGCGCACGGAGTGGGGCGACTTCGTCGTCTGGGACCGCAAGGCGAAGGCGCCGGCTGTCGTGACGCGAGACGAGGTCGGGGAACGCTTCGACACCCGCGGTGTCGATCCGGCGCTCGACGGCACGTTCCAGGTGACGCTCGCGTCGGGCGAAGTGGTGGAAGTGCGCCCGGTCTTCGAACTGGTCCGCCAGTACCTGCTCGAGAACTTCGACCCGGCCACGACGTCGAGCATCACCTGGGCGCCCGAGAAGGCGATCGTGTCGCTGGCGCGCGACATCGCGAAGAACCCGGAACACGTGCTCTTCGCGCTCGGCATGGGCCCGAACCAGTTCTTCAACAACGACCTGAAGGACCGCACCGTCTTCCTGGTGGCGGCCCTCACCCGCAACATCGGCTTCCTCGGCGGCAATGTCGGATCCTACGCGGGGAACTACAAGATCTCGCTCTTCTCGGGCGTGCCGCTGTGGGCGGTGGAGGATCCGTTCGAGCTGGAGTTCGATCCGGAGGGACATCCGCACAAGCGCTACTGCGTGCGCTTCGAGTCCGCCCACTACTTCAACTACGGCGACGCGCCGCTGCGGGAAGGCAGCAAGCTCTTCACCGGCGCCAGCCACATGCCGAGTCCGACCAAGTCGATGTTCCTGTCGAACTCGAACTCGGTCCTCGGCAACATCAAGTGGCACTTCGACGTGGTGCACAACACGCTCCCAAAGGTCGAATGCATCGCGTTCTCGGATTGGTGGTGGACCGGTTCGTGCGAGTACTCGGATGTGGTCTACGGGGTGGACTCGTGGGCCGAGGCCAAGGTTCCCGACTTCACCGCCTCGTGCACCAATCCGTTCCTGCAGGTCTTCCCGCGCACACCCCTCGCTCGACTCTTCGACACGCGCCCCGACGTCGAGATCCTCGCCGGCGTGGCGAAGGCCCTCGGCAAGCTCACCAACGACGAACGCTTCGTGCACGCCTTCAAGTTCATCCACGAGGGCAAGCCCGAGGTCTACCTGCAGCGAATCCTGGACGGGAGTCCGCCGACGCGCGGCTACCGGATCGAAGAGTTGGAGCGCAGTTGCGCGGCCGGAACGCCTGCCCTGATGATGACGCGCACCTATCCGCGTACGACGGGCTGGGAGCAGAGCCACGAGGCGAAGCCCTGGTTCACCCGCTCGGGACGGCTCGAGTTCTACCGCGGGGAGCCCGAGTGGGTGGAATCGGGCGAGAACCTCCCGGTCTACCGCGAGCCGGTGGACTCGACCTTCTACGAGCCAAACGTTCTCGTCGCGAGACCGCATCCCGCGATCCGCGCGACTCCGCCCGAGAGCTACGGGCTCGACCGATCCGACCAGCGCGCGGCGGTGCGCCAGGTCCGCCACGTGGTGATGCCGTGGGCGGAGGTGCAGAAGACGCGGCACCCGCTCGCCGCGAGCGGATGCTCCTTCATCTACCATACACCGAAGTATCGTCACGGGGTCCACACGACGCCCGCCGACACCGACATGGTGGCGGTCTTCCTCGGGCCCTTCGGCGATCTGATGCGTCACGACGCGCGCATGCCCTTCGTGACCGAGGGCTACGTCGACATCAACCCGCGCGATGCGCGGGAACTCGGCATCGAGGACGGCGACTACGTCTGGATCGACGGCGATCCGGCGGAGCGCCCGTTCCGCGGCTGGCAGAAGGATCCGGCCTTCGCGGAGGTGGCGCGCGTGATCCTGCGCGCGCGCTACTACCCGGGGACTCCGCGCGGCGTGCTGCGAACGTTCCACAACATGTACGGCTCGACGATCGGTTCGGTGAAGGGAACCAAGGTGCGGCCCGACGGCCTCGCGAAGAGTCCCACCACCGGATACCAGTCGATGTACCGGCGCGGCTCGCACCAGAGCGCAACCCGCGCCTGGCTCAAGCCCACGCTGATGACCGAGACCCTGGCGCGGCGCGACGCCTACGGCCAGGTGATCGGCAAGGGCTTTGCCGCCGACATCCATTGCACCACGGGTGCCCCGCGCGAGGCGTTCGTGCGCATCACCAAGGCGGAAGACGGCGGCGTCGGCGGTGTGGGCAAGTGGCGGCCGGTGGCCCTCGGTTTCCGGCCGGCCAACGAGAACGACGCGCTGAAGCAGTACATCTCGGGCGGATTCGTCCGGACCACGAAGTCCTGAAAGGAAGCCCCCGATGCCGAAGGTCCACAACTGGCAGATCGGCCGCGAGATGGAGTACCCGCACGAGGAGAGCCGTCCCAAGCGGCAGTTCGCGGCCGTCTTCGACACCAACAAGTGCATCGCCTGCCAGAGCTGCTCGCTCGCCTGCAAGGGCGCGTGGACCAGCGGCCATGGGCAGGAGTACATGTTCTGGAACAACGTGGAGTCGAAGCCGTACGGCTTCTTCCCGCTGGGCTGGGACGTCAAGATCCTCGAGAAACTCGGGGTGCGCGACCAGAACGGACCGGTATACGAGGGCCGGACCCTCTTCGAGTCGGCGCCCACTGGGGAGCGCATCCTCGGCTATCTGCCCGAGGAGTCGGATTGGGCCCACGTGAACGTCGGCGAGGACGACTCGGCGGGCGTCGGCATCGACCGCGGCGTCTTCCTCGAGATCCCGCACATGCAGTGGATGTTCTACCTGGCGCGGATCTGCAACCACTGCACGTACCCGGGTTGCGTCGCCGCGTGCCCGCGGCAGTCGATCTACAAGCGGCCCGAGGACGGCGTGGTGCTGATCGACCAGATCCGCTGCCGCGGCTACCGCGAATGCGTGAAGGGCTGTCCGTACAAGAAGACCTTCTACAACCCGGTGTCGCGCGTCTCCGAGAAGTGCATCGCCTGCTATCCGCGCATCGAGAAGGGGCTCATCTCCACCTGCATGGCCGCCTGCATCGGGAAGATCCGCCTCCAGGGCTTCGTATCGACGCCGAAGGAGGCGCGCGAGGACAACCCGATCGACTACCTGGTGCACGTCCGCAAGATCGCGAAGCCACTCTATCCCCAGTTCGGCACCGAGCCGAACGTCTATTACATCCCGCCCGTGCACGTGCCGCCGGCGTTCCTGGCCCAGATGTTCGGGCACGGCGCGGACGAAGCCGTGACGACCTATCGCGAGATCGCGGGCGACAAGGACCTGCTGGCAGTGCTCACGCTCTTCGGCGCGAGCCC
>Ga0102851_10000356_pt1 | contig 22384 bp, 34 predicted proteins | sample Mud3Dept3metaG_FD_79558 | JGI IMG/M metagenome (GOLD analysis project Ga0102851, IMG submission 79558) | Freshwater wetland microbial communities from Ohio, USA, analyzing the effect of biotic and abiotic controls - Mud 3 Core 4 Depth 3... | ecosystem: Environmental > Aquatic > Freshwater >... | reverse complement strand
TGTTGAGCTTCTGCTTCAAACAACAATGTGGGCCAAAATATTTTATTCTGTGATTGGTGATGTTGTGGTGATGGTATCATTTTCAGTTCCTTCTGGTGTTATTAATGCTCCTAAACGTTGTAATGCACTTACATATTTTCTTACTTCCGCACTTATTTTATTGAATTTTCGTCTGTAAAAATCCTTTTTTATATTTGTTTTAGCATCTGTTATCTTTTTTTGAATGATAGCTGCTTCTTTAAGCATAACTTGCAAATCATCTTCAAGTAATTTTTGTAAATACTGTTGTCTATCTGTTTTCAGATGAGCTCTAGTTGATTCTTCAAGCTCATTATCTATTTCCTGTTCTTCAGACATATATTGTTCTCCTTAACTTATTATATCTTATATGCATTATAACATATTTACAAATAAGAAGTCAACAGATATCTTTAATTCGGTAAACCCTTTATTTGCAAAATTTCACCATTACCAGCATTCCATACTACATATGATTGTTTTCCATCAGGAGATTCTGTTTTAGTTGGTGGTATATCTGTTCCAGATATAATAGCTCTACGAAGTTTTAATTCATCTTTCATTGATTCACCACTATTATAAACCCAAAGTTCTTCAAATGTACCATCTTCAGTTTCTCTTTTATAAACCAAATGAGCACCTCTTATTACACGAATTAATCCCATTCTATCAGGGTCTTGTGTTACTTTATTAGCAACTTGGTCTAACTCTTGATCATCTGATGGAACGTCCTCATCTTCTGGTGGGAAATCCTCATCTTCTGGAGATAAGTCCTGATCATCGGGCGGTAAATCCTCATCTTCTGGTGAGATGTCTTCCTCATCATCTGGTTGTATATCTTCATCTTCAGGGTATAATTCATCTTCATCCTCAGGTGGTAAATCTTCAAATTCTTCTTGATCTTCTTCACTATGAGGACCAAACCATCCAGCACGTGTCATAACTTCTTTTAGAAACTTCATTGATAATTCCTTATATTAATAGGAGTATTTATCTTATTTGGCTGTGTGTGTAAGAAAGTCTTTCCAAAATTCAGATGAAGTATTAACATATGCTCTTAATCCTCTTACATTTGCCTTTACATTACTTCCCATTGATTTCCAAGTATTATGTAAGACACTTGCAATATTCATAGAATTCGTTGGATCTGCTAAACCTTCTCGTGCCCAAGGAACTTCAGTTGAAACAACAATTGGAACTCCAGTAGTAACTATATCAGCAGCAACTATATTAAATGTTTCTGAAAATGAAACTTGCATACCAATATCTGTTTCTTTAATAATTTCAATAAATTCATCATGTGCTGCCCAAGTATGAATTACTAATTCATGTCCATTTTCTTTTATTCCTTCAAATAATCCCTTTAAATTATGAAGAATTGGGTCACCTTTCATTTCAACACGACCAATGTTAACATGAAAACGTAATGATTTTCCTATCATATCAGCAAATTTAAGAGCAGCAATAGCTTGTATCAATTGATTTTTTAATGGGCGAATAGCTCCAAAACAACTGATATCAACATGTGTTTTGTTAGAATGAATATGGTGTGGAATTACTTCATCTGGAACTGGATAATAATTTGGTAAAAATATCAACTTATCTTTAATTTCTTCGTCATCAAATCCAGCTGCTACTAATATAGTTTCAACTTCATATAGATAACGTGGTGTATTCACTCCAATATAAATATTAGGTTGTTGAATATATCCATGTAACCATTCCATAGCCATACCTTCACCAGCAATAAATGGAGTTTCACTATGAAAACGTATTACCCATTTAACTTTTGGATGTAATTTGCTTAAAATTGTAAATTTCTTTGGAACTACCCAAAGAGCTTCAATAATAACATGTGTTGGTTTATATCTTGTAACTTCTCTGTCTATATCATTATTATCAATAACAACAACAATTTCTGCCTCAATACCTAAATCAATAAGCATATCTTTAACAAATGTGGCAGAATTTAGTAAACCGGTAGATAATCCATTATGACTATAACTTGGACAATCATCGAAATCTTCTCTTCGTTTTAGAACGAATAAAACTCTTGGGGTTGGGTGGTGATGGTGGGTAAAGAATGACATTTTGGCAATCTCCTGTATATGATATCATTGCTGATATTTATATACAGGAGACGTATTATTTGTGGAATTTTTACCAAGTTATTTCAGGTATTTTATGTTCCACAAGATATGCATTTGTTTTAGAAAAAGGTTTACTACCAAAAAACCCTTTATGAGCAGATAAGGGAGATGGATGTGGAGATGTTAATATATAATGTTTAGAGTTATCAATCAGTTTCTGTTTTTTGATTGCATGATTTCCCCATAAAACAAATACTAAATGTTCTTTCTCGTTACTTAATGTTTGAATAATATTATCAGTAAATTGTTCCCATCCTATATCGGAATGAGAACCAGGAATACCTTCTCTAACTGTTAATGATGTATTGAGTAATAATACGCCTTGTTCTGCCCAATCAATTAAACATCCATTCTTTCTAATTATTCCTAAATCATCTTCTAATTCTTTATAGATATTAATTAATGATTTAGGAATTGGAGTTGATGGGGTAACTCCAAATGCCAGACCCATTGCAAATCCTTTCGTGTGATAGGGGTCTTGACCCAATATTACAACTTTAACATCTTCCCATGGAGTATATAAAAAAGCATTAAACACATCTTTATTAGGTGGAAATATATTATATTCTTGTTGTTCAACTGTAATTTTGGGTACAATAGTAGCTACAAGATCACCTTCTAATATATCTAACCAATCATTCATTATGTTAATCCACCAGGGATTCCCTTCAATAAAACTGCGATGGCCGACCAGGGGTGCAAACTCTCTTCATGATTAACAACTAATCTATAATCAGAAATCTTACCATCATTAAACCATTCATCTAATCCTTCAGCCATAATACGAACAACATCTTCACTAAATAATAAATTACTACCATTTAATTCAGCAAATGCCTGTTCATCTCTTCGTTTAACAACTACTTGAACTTCTGTTGGAATATATTGACGACATAACTCTACAATATCTTCAATATAAACAATATTATTTGGGTCAAATGCTATCGTAACATCTGTTGTACTACGTTGAGAATGTGCGTTAGCTGCTGCCTTTCTTTTATCTCTAGCATTATGGGCTAATTCAAATGAACAAGGACAAGTAGAACTATAAACATATCTAACAGTTAAATAAAATTTGTATTCATCTTGTACTTCTGATGTTCGAAGATAAGTATGATTTAATCCAACAGGAACCGATTTTTTATGATATTGACCTTCTAACTCAACATTATAAGCAATATGTCCTTCCATTTTCTTTAAACTAATCTTTTCACCATTTTCTAATCTTTGAAATTGTAAATTATCTTCATCTACATTACTTAATGGTTGTCTACTTCTTAATGCTTTTTGTGTCCAAGGATATTTGAATCGTAATTTACAATAAGCATGATTACTACCTTGTTTATTTGCCATTTCTTCTAATGCATTTTTTATACCTTGAAGAGATAGATGGTCACTAATAGCATCATGCATTAATAAGTACAACCGACTTAAATTTAATCCTTTAGCATCTGGATCATCTAATGAACAATATAATGAGGCTTGTGCTTGTAAAGCTTGAGATCCATTATCTCTTCTTAATACTTTAATAGGTAAATCAACAGGACCTATACCTACTTTATTAATAGCTACTCGTTTACCAGGAATTACTGGATCAATTTGTGGATCTGGTAAATCTTCATCTAATGGGTAGAAATCCTTATCATAAGTGAAAATTAGGTCATCCATTTTTTCAGCATAATCAGTATAATTATATTCCCCTGTTGGGCTTTGGTGGTCATCCGTCATTATTGTTCTCCTAAACTATAATTAATCATCTCAATTATGTCTGTTAATGTTTCTTCGTTTAGATATATCATCCGTACATCGTTTAATCCTTTATGTATAGGTAAGGATATAACCTCACATTCTTGATCATCAATAACTACATATCCTTTAATATATTGGTCTTGTACTTCAAATCTTGTTATTTTTATTTTTGCCATTTATATATCCTTATCTGTTAACAGTTACTTTATTGAACCAACGTCTTACTACATAAGTTCTTATTATTGAAATTAAAACAAACCATAATCCCATTGATAAATTTGTTTGTATTGGAATATGAATACCGTACATTGGAAATATTACAAGTTGTGATCCTATTGCAATAATATATCCTATTATTACATTCATAATACATTCATAAAAACTATGACGTTTGGTTTGACCAATATTTGGTTCTTCCCAGATTATATGAGTCATATCGTTAAGTACTCTTAATTTTGGTTGAACTGGTTCACCTATTCGTTCTAAAGGTGGTCGTTGTTTTCGTATTTCCATTAGCTCTATTAATTCTTCATCTGATATATTAACAGGAGTTTTACCAGCATACTCGAGCCAATGTTCTCTTGAGTCGTTCATAATAAACCAGAATGTGCTAATATAATATGTAAACGTTGTTCAAGACAAGGAGTATGAATAACAGATAATCTATCTACAGGAGTCATTTGTTCCGTCAAATCTAACATTGTTAAATCTGCCATACGACTATAATGAACATTTGCTCCTCTTGTATCATCATGTACTGGAACAAAATGTCCTGCTTTCAAATAAAAGACTTTATCATATGTTTGTTGTAATTTTATACATTCTTTGTAATAATTATTAATATCGTTTGAAAATCTGTTTGTTTTACCCAATACAATTAAAAAGTATGTCATTAGATCAGCATATGTTCTTTCAGTAAAACATACCTCTTTACTAGAGAAAGATTGAAATTCATCTTGATATTTACGTTGAATAATTTCTTGTTGAAATTTGAGGGTGAGATCTGGATCGTTATTTACTTCTTCAAGTGTAACTCCCCAATCTGATAATATTGACCTTGAAGTCTTCCGTTCAATTACAGTGTATCCTAACTCCTTGATTTCATTCAATATTGTTGATTTACCACTTCCTTGGCTTCCTGAAATTGCTATTAATTTCATAATATTTCCTTATATTATAATTTGGTTTATAGAAGATTATACTCCTTTTAATCTTCTTTGTCAACTTTTTTGCCTGGGAAAAGTTGGATGATATTAGTTTCTTCTTCAATATCTGGTGCACTAGGATGTTCATACATTTCTAGTGACTCTAAGTCTTGTATTGTTGAAACTTTCAAGTGTCCTGTTTCAACCAATAGATTGATTTGACCTTGTCTAGCCTCATGAAATCTTGGGTAATGTTCTCGACAATCATTAAACATTTCACATAATGGTTCAAACGTTTCTTCTGAGGGATTTTCTATATATTGTTCAACTGCCATTACTAAACCAATATATAAATCGATTTCCATAGTTAAGAAGGCAGCAATATTTGCTATACCATGTAATCTATTTAATTCAGTTATCTTTATAACTTTACGATCCATTAATTGTTGCTGAAGATTTTAAGATATAAGTATTGTGAGATTATATCATCATATTTTGATGTATGAGCAAATACTTTTTGAGCATATTTTAATCGTTGTGTATAAGTCAATCCACCAGTTATTTCATATTGAACCATAAATTCATCATAATCTTCTGGATTTACTAATACAATAACATCTTGATGGTTTTTAGCTGCTGAACGAAGCATAGCAGGACCACCAATATCAATTTGTTCAATTGCTTCAGAAAGAGTGGTTCCTGGTGTTGCAATAGTATCACTGAATTTATATAGATTAACAACTACTAAATCAATTGGGAGAATATCATGTTCAATCATTATTTCATCATCGCTACCACGACGACCTAAAATACCACCGTGAACTTTTGGATGAAGAGTTTTAAGACGACCATCCATCATTTCTGGAAAGCCAGTAAATGTGGAAATATCAATTGCTTTAACTCCGTGTTGTTTTAGATACTTGAGGGTTCCACCTGTTGAAATTATTTCAACACCTTGTTCAACTAACCAAGGAGCAAGTATATGTAAATTCTTTTTGTCTGATACACTTACCAGAGCTCTATTGATAGTCATTTTTTCACCAATCGTTTATTATTAATAAAGATGTTGATAGGAGTCCCATCCTTAACGGGTCAGTGTCAACTCCTACCAACATACAATTATACAGACTCAACGAAATTTAAGGTTCTTGGAATCTGCACCCTTTCATTACGAACCCTTTGATGAACTATAACAGTTGAGTACCTTAGTGCATACTATTATAGTCATCTGATTACATTTCCTCTATCCTTTTAAGTGCCAGGAATGCACAAGCACACACTCAAACCACAACCGAAAGGGACAAATCTCTCGTAGATTGCTTCATTAAATCCCATCTGCAGAAGGAAAATAACCAAGGGTCTTACGCCTTGTATTTTAGTCGTTGCGATTTGGTGGACCTACAAGGAATCGAACCTTGTATCCTATCCCGCGACTGTGCGCATTCAATCAGATAGTGTCGTGCCACTTGACTTTAGGTCCAAAGGTTAGGACGGAATCGAACCCTCGGCGCACCATTCTCAGCAGTTTTACGGACTCTTTTCCCATTATAGCTGTGGAGATCTCTACCACTGATATACTAACCTAAATTTTTATTAAATTAATTTCTTAAATATATGATAACCGTTTCGTTCTCCAGCATAACCAAATCCTAATTGATATAAATCACTAAGAAAAAAATCATTATACACTAATCTCTTATATACACTACCCAAAGCAGCATTAGATTCTAAAAAACAAATTTGTTTTAATCCTGCTACTTTAACTAACATTAATGCTATATAACATGCTTTACTAAAAACCAAAATAGCATTAGAAGTTTGATATCTATCCATTGAATAATCAGCAGGATCTATACTATAGAAATTTCCTCTTTCTAATAATACTTCTCCATTATCTAATCTAACAGTAACCATATAATAATTATTTTGATCTTTAAATAAAGTAGCTATATCATCAGTTGGATCAGTAAATTTTAAATATTTATAGTTATCAGTTTCTTCATTTATCCCAAACGGTGTTGGTTTAGGACGGATAGATTCACTTAATATATAATCCATTAAAGTATATCTTTTTCCGTTTTCAGTAATATGTCCTGACACTCTTTATAAGTCCTTTTAAAAAATACTAATCTAAAATTTTATTACTTCTTTAAATCACAAACATAAATTGTTACATCTGTATTATCAGCAATCTCTTTCAAAATTGGTTCAACTTGTGTTTCCCAATCTAATCCACCTAATCCACATCCAATCTTTGATGTATATAATGGAAGATGTTGATGTTCAGCAAATGCTGTAACATTATTTAATGCTTCTTCTATTGCTTCTAAACTTGCATAAACTTGTCCATCACTTCCACATTCTTCTTGTGTGAAGCAATTTGCTACAAATAATGTTTTTGGTTCATCACCAACATCTGATATTTGTACCATCCCTAATAAATCTTTCCTGGTATTTTTATCATATTGTCCACATCGAAAAGCATATTCAGAATATGCTTTTGGCCATGTAAACCGAATAGCACGAGCAACTCCTGCTCCCATAAGTCCTAAACAATTACATCCATGAGCAATAATACCTTTTTGAACAGTTGTTATGTCTTTAATTATGTTAATTATCATAATTTAATCTCACTATTATCTTATTTATATTAAATTAGCCTCCATGCTATTTTACTATATATCCTTATTAAGTCCTTTATATCACGGTTAATACAGCACCGTTTTCGTTGTCTTCCGAAACTTCACATTTAGATAAATCAAATTCTGATATAAGTTGTCGTGCTAACATTTCACAAGATATTGAACCTAATACCCTATTAGGGTATTTTATATCTAAAAAATGGATTATAGCATGTTTTAAACGAATAAATTCCACATCTCTGTCATCATGATTAACATCTTTATATGCTTTAATATGAAACACGTGTCGATGCAAATCGCGTAAGTATGCCACTTCCTCAAATGGACACCCCGGCCAATTATGAATTGCTTCAAATTGAATTGTGCAAAAGACTTGTGTTTGAAAAACTTTATTTTGTTGTACAAAGAGTGGAATACTGTTTATTGTTTTATCTGTCATTTAATGCTCCGTTGAAAGAAAGCTTATTATACGCTATTTTTATTAACAAGTCAACGTTGAGCATCCAATATTATATTTTGTCTTTCTAATTCACTTTCAGTCATGAATACATGTGGTAGTTTATCTCGTCCTTTACTCATTTCTACTTCCTCTGTTAATGCTATAACAATCATTTCATTAACTATAGCACAATACAAAGCATCTTCAATACAACGATCCAAGATTTCTTGATTAAAAATTGATTGTGAAGCACCACTTAATTTAGTTTGTACAAAATGAATGACCAAATTATCTCTATCTTGTTCAGAGAGATCTACTTCTATTTCACTATATTCTTGTTCTTCTTCTGGTTCTTTTGTCATAATAACTCCTCTAATGTTGTTTCTTTTCTTAATAATGGACCTTTATCAGACTCTTTAACAAAACATCCTTGTCTTAATAAGGAGAAATTCTCCTCATCAATAGATGGAACTCCTAATTCTGTTTTGTTTTTTAAAACAATATAACCACATCCCCAACCTTCTTCTGTTAATCCACAATGAAGACAAATCCGAATTGGAGGAGATGTTTCCCATTCAGCGAGATGAATATGAGTACAATTAGTCTGTACTCCTTTAACGGTATGTTGTAAATTTAATTTTGCTGCAGTATAACTATCAAGAGCAGTATTGATTGCGGTACTAGTTAATCTCATTTTGCCAATCCACAACTATTTAATCTTTCACACAATTCCAATTCCCAAGGTGAAAGATTATGGTCACAATTATTAACCGCATCATTAACCCAAGTATTACCATTATCATCTTTGTGTATAAAAACTTTATTACGAAGTAATGATGCAGATTCATAAATGCGTTCAGGTAAGATAATACCAACACAAGTAAAAGCCTCATTGAGTGATTGACAATCTTCACGAAAGAACCCCCAAGCAAAACTATTTTCTGGAACACAACTAAAAAAATCAACCAACTCTATTAAATCCCTTTGATTTCCACCATTTAATAGAACCATTGTTTTATGATTTTCAGCCCAATCTTCTACTTGTCCAAGTTCTGAACAATGTTTTCTAGGTTTATATTTAATAAACATATCAACAGCACAATGTGCTGCTTGAATACCTTGTTGAATAGATGAAAGATAATAGTTACCGAACGCATAAAATCTCATAACTTAGTTCCTTGGGTGAATTGGACATAATAATAACTAATTGATTAGAGATATTATACTATGAATAACAAGAAAAGTCAACAAGATATGTTAAACAAAAGGATAACTCAACATGTATAAATACTACTATAAAAATTTTAAAGAGTTGCATACATGAAAATTACCGATTTCCAAACATTTGATTTATTAAACGAGGCTAATGTTTATAATATTAAACTCCCTATAAATGGTGTAAGTATTGATTTGTTCCTTAAACAACACTTTGCCAATATATCCGATCCAACCATCAAACAACAATTAACTAAAAAAATAACTATGTTGTTGGTTAACGATGAATCTAATCTTCGTCCATTAACAAAACTTCCACAAGATGCTCCAGAATGGGCTCAAACAGCAGCTGCTGCTGGTGATTTAATGTTATTTGTTCCAAGTGAAGAACTAAATGATGCTATATCAAATATTGGTCATTATGTACAAACTGCTATTAACGACTTACAAAGTGCTGATAATAATGTGGTTGTTAAAGCAAAAGGAGAATTAGGTGCTATCCCAAAAATGCCTGATTTAGATACTTTATTACAAAAAGCCAATCAATATTTTGTTAAAAAGGTTAAAAAAGAAGCTGCTGCCAACGCAGAAGGAATGGAAGAAGTAGCTGAATATAATGGATGGATTTGGTACAAATTAAATACTCCAGATGCTTTTAGACGTGAAGGTAATGTTTTACAAAATTGTATAGGTAAAGTTTGGACACAAGAAAAAACTGCTAGAGAAGGTATGACCATTTATATTCTTCGAACACATTCAAATGATAGTGTGGTTGCTGTTAGAGCTCATGGGAAACTTATTCAAGAAATTAAAGGGAAAAATAATCAACCACCAGTTGAAAGATATATGCCCTATGTCTTTAATTTTGTTAAAGATTCAGATTTAGATCTTTCAACACCAAGTGCTAAAAATGAATTAAAAAGAGCTGGATATTGGGTATTTAATGATAAAATAATTGTTCCATTAGATAAAGCAACAGAGATGTTTTTTGATGAAAAAACACAAAAACTCCGTAGAATTGAACCGGATGATACTATTGATGTATTAGATCAAACTTTTCAAGTATATACTAATCAGTTTGCTGCTAAACACATGACTGAAATGATGACAGGGTATGCAAGAGGTGCTCATAAATTATACAAAGGAAAGATTACTGATATTACTATAGTCATCCCAATTAATGAACAAGATGAAATACTATCACCGATGTCAGCCCAACATAATCTCTATAATCCAGAAATAAAAGCAGCAATAGCCAAATATCTTGTTGCACTTGGAAAGCAAGAAAATCTGAAATTAGGAAGACAACTACAAAAAGATTACGGGTTGTCTTCAAATCCTCCATATACTCCTATAACTGAAATGGCTACTTGTGTTGGACAAGTAGCCGGTTTCGATAAAATAGATACAACTAAATTAAGTGGATATGATAATTGGTTAGGTTCAATTTTATTCTTTAAAGGGTGTAAGGGACCTAAATCTATAGGGTATATAAGAGAGGATGAATACGAGAAAAGAACAAAAAAAGGTATTAATTTTAATCGTACAAATACTATGTATAGATCTTATACCTCACTTGGTACAGTAGAGTTTGTTTTATTTGTAGATAGCAATAATGAAATATTTAATATGAATGTTCCATATAAACCAACTGCCAATCAACTTAGACAAGTTCGTCAATTAATAACTGCTGAACATCTTACTGTTACTAAAAATGCTTCTTCTTCTCCTAAACTAGTTACTATTCCACCATCTACAATAATGACAAAAGAAGAGTACAACTCTCAAAGAATATCAGGGAAAAATGTAACTAATACCAAAAAAGTAATTGAGTTCGAAGATGGTGCTTCATTTAAATTATTAGAAGGTAATGAACTTACTAGTTGGTTAGAACAAGCAACTGCTAATACCACAACTGATGCTGTTTATGTATTAACGATTAATGATAGACCTGTTATAGCAATACCAGTATCTAAAAAGAAAATAACTGGAATGTTTGCTACAGATACACGACCAAATGCTTGGAGAGATAGAGATTTAGAAGAACGTGGATTAACTGCTCAACCAACTACAAAAACATTAGATTTTAACTATGGTCCATATATTAAAGCCTTTGCAAAAAAGATGGGATTTACTGTAGAATCAAAGCATTTATTACTAAAACCAGAATCAAAAATAGAACAAATGTTAACATTTGTTGTTAAAAATCCTGGTCAAATCCGTTCAAAAGCGTTAAAAGCAGCTCATGTAGGATCACAATCAGCTCCTGGTCTAGATGCTCCATATAATATGTTAGATAGACCATTAACACAACTTGGATTAATAACTAGATCTCCAGGAACAAGAAGAGGAACTATAGTATTAAATCCAACTGAAAAAGGAAAAGAAGTTGTTAAAAAGTTAAGAGATGGTGAATCAGTTCCTATGTTTGATTTAATTACTAAACAAGCTCAAATCAGAGGTGGTGCTGAACCAGAGCCTGAACCAGAACCAGCCCCAATACAAAGACCAGAACCAGTACAAAGAGCTGAAAGAGTACCAGGTGGAGCAAGACCTAATTATGCAGTAGTAGGACAACATAGAGAAGGTTCTAAAGCACAACAAATATATGATTTATTTGTTCAACAAACTCAAGATAATGATGGTACAATGCCAGCACGTGGAGCATTCATAAGATTGATTATGCAACCACCTTTTAATATGACTGCTGCCGGTGCTGGTACTTATTATTACAACGTAAAAACTAAGTATCTACAACGACAGGGTCAATTAGGAGAAACATTCACCTTTAAAGAATGGTTAATTGCTATTATGTAAGACGGTTTCTATTTGTTCCAATACCTTTCTTTATTCCTTTAAATAAATTAAAGTTTTTACTGTCCTCTGTTGGCCATGAATAAATGTAATGGCCAGCATGATCTTTTACGGTAAGAAACTCTGTATCACCAGCAGTCCATATTTGAATATCTGCTTTATAACCTCTTAATACTGTTTCATTAAAATCCATTTCTGCTTCAGTTTGTCTTTCACCATTTCTTCTTAAATAAGCACCAACTTGACGAATTTCTTCATCTGTATTAGGACCAGATCCATTAAGATTAGCAATTACATCAATATCTTCTATATCAGTATTAGTTAATGGTGAAAATACTTGACGACCTATTGCTCTAACAGCACTCTTCATATATCCAGGCAAATCTTCAATTTTATGCCAATTTGGTTCAGCAGATTCAGTTGAAACTTCTTGTCCACGTCTTGCAACATCTTGTCCTCGAACAGCAACATCAGTTCCTGGTGGTCTTGGTTCTGGTTCACCAGCAGCATGTCTTGTACGCATTGGTCTATCATCTTCTAATCCACTTTGATCTAATTGTCCTAATAATTCATTCGAACGTGGATCCATACGAACACCAGAAACTGCTTGTCGTGTTCCCTCTCTACCTGCTTGTTGTTTTGTAACATTTCTTTGCTGTTGTTGAGATCTAGATGGTGCATTAAATTTAGGTGTGCTAAATATGTCATCCATATTAACTTCATCACCTAATTTGGTTTGAGTTGGTTTCTTTTTATCTGCTTCAAATAATTGGTGTATTTCGTTTAATGAATTTTTTGACTTTAATATTTCAGTTAATAACATGCTGGTTCCTTGTTAACAATATATTATTTATGATTATATTTGTTTACTTTCTATTAAAAATATTGTATAATACTTCCAATAAGAACAATAGAAATATATGACTAACAATTATTTAATTTACAAACATACAAGTCCAAGTGGTAAATCTTATATTGGACAAACTTCAACTATTAGATTAACGAAAAGAATATGGGAACATCAAAATAGTGATGGATGTAGAGCTTTTAGTAATGCTATACAAAAATATGGTTTTGAAAATTTCTGTACCACTATATTAATAGAAAACCTCACATTAGAAGAGGCTAATATATTAGAAGAACAATTTATTAAAGAACATAATACACTATATCCAAATGGATATAACCTTAAAAGTGGGGGATTAAATCAATTTTGTTCTAATGAAACAAAACAGAAAATATCTAACAGCAAACAGGGATCCCACAGATCAGAAGAAACTAAACAAAAAATATCTAATACAAAAAAAGGTGTTATATTATCAACAACTCATTGTAAAAACATATCCAAAGGTAAAATAGGAAAACCATCTACTAGAAAAGGTACTACTCTCCCTGAATCTCATATCCAAAATATGAAAAAACCAAAATCACTTGAACATAGTCAAAATATATCTAAAGCTAAAAAAGGAATAAAACGTTCTCCAGAATCAATTGAAAAACAAAAAGCAACCAGAAAATCAAACAAAGAGACTAAATTAAAAGCCTCTTTGATTTCTTAAATACGTGTATCTGTGGATATTTTTTTGTCCCCAGACAACTCTCCACTGCAGGTATTCCGGAATAGCATATTTCCGGCTATATAAGAATCATATTTATCTGCTTTTTTGTCTTTAGTTTCTTTTTTGTTTTTCTTTTTCTTTTTATCCGCTTCGTCAATACGCAATAATTCTTTCAAAAATTTCATTTTAACAATTCCTTATAATAATATATAATACTTATTTATAAGAAATATGTGTTATAGAATTATTTTATATTCAAAGTCAATGTATTATATAAAGATGTATAAATATTCTAATACAACAAGGAATCATCTCACATGAAATTTTTACAAGAACTATTATTTGAAAGCAGAGAAGATTATATTGCCCAACAAATGGGTCCAAAAATAATGGCAGCCTATAAAAGAGATAATGGACTTAAACCAGATTTTGAAGAACCTTTACAAATAGTTAAGTACTTAACAAAAGTTCATTCAAAATACATTCAATGGATTGTCAACCAATATGTTACTGGACATTTTAAATTAGAAGATAGAACCAGAATTAAAGATGAACTAAAAGGATTTGATAGAATCAAATCTCATTTGGACAAAAAAGATATTACCCAATATAAAACATTAAAAGATTTGTATAATATTGTTGATACTTTTAAGGGAAAAGAAGTAATATCTGCTAGACAACTTGACAAAGAAATAAAAGATAAAGGGGCTGATAAACTAATTGACAACGCTCAGATATTAATGTACGAAATTAGCACTAAAGAAGCTGCTTGTCTTCTTGGAAAGGGAACAAGATGGTGTACTGCTGCTACTAATGATAATATGTTTGATTATTACAATAAAGAAGGTCCTTTATTTGTTATAATAGATAAACAAGATAATGAAAAATATCAGATTCACTTAGAAACTAAGTCTTGTATGAATGCTTATGATGAGACTTGCAGACTTGATCATATTTTTGATGATGATATAGTAAAACAAATATTAACAACTTTAGTGAAAGTAAATCAAAAAGGAGTAGGAAAGTTTTTAAACGAATTTGATGATTTAATACCATACCTATCTGAAAAAGATTTATTAGCACTTGTTAAGAGAGACCATTATTCGAATTTTATATATGAAATTCCACGGGATAAACGAACCAAAGAACTATGTTTAGCTGCTTTTAATGTTAATTCTACTGCCTATAGAGCATTCCCAGATAAATTTAAAACATTAGCACTTAGTATACAATACCATAAAGAGAACCCACATGGTGATTGGGAAGCTATTCCTCCAGCCCATCGTGATGCTGTACAAGAACATGATAAACAAATGAAAGCTATTAGAAGTGGTGCTGGAATGTTAACTCGTTCAAAACAATTCAGAAGAGATATTACAGATAAATTAGGTCCAGAAAAATTAAAGAACCCAGAAGTAGCACCAGTTATACAAGATTTAGATACTGATATTCAAGGACAAAAAACTAAAATGGCTGGATTCAGAGATTATGTTAAAAAAATAAGACAACAAAAAAGAGAAATGGCATAATAATAATCACAAAAAAAGGCCGCAATGCGGCCTTTTTGTTATACTGAAAACTAATTATTTTGTCTTATCAGAACCTTCTACCTGCATATCAATACCAAGATCTTTAGCAGCTTTTACTGTTAAAAGTTCAATCATTTGAGCAGCACCTGAACCAGCAACTGTATTACCAGTTCCACCAGTTACAATCTGTGGAACCCAAGCACCTGAATACTTTCCAATCGCGTCAGCATAAGCTTCTTGTATTTTAACATATGCTTCTAACTTTTGATCCAAAGCACCATTAGCAGACATTGCTAATCGTTTCTTTTCAGCATCACCAGTACCTTCCAATATTTGCTTTTGTTTGTACTGTTCAGCTTGTTTTGTCGCTAAAGTAGCAACACTAAGGTCTCTTTGAGCATTCAAGTTAGCAACAGCTGCTTCTTGTTCAGCTTCTGTTACTTTTTGTGCCTTAATAGCTTCTTGTTTCCATTTTTCAGTGGCAGCATTAGCTTCACCTTGTTTAGCAGCAGTAATTGCATCTTGTTCTGCTTTCAAAGCATTTGCTTGTGCTATTTGAACACCTTGAATAGATTCCTGACGTTTGGTTATCTGTTGTTCAATAACATCATCGTATTTGATACGATTGATAGTCATTGGTAACAAATTAATACCAAATAATGTGGCAGCACTTTGATTTTCACGAACTGGTTTGCCGTCTTGACCAATAACAATTTCAGCAGCATTAACAGTCTTTTCAGCTTGTGTTAACGGATCAATAACTTTAAGTGTTACAGTACGTGTTTGATATGGACCATTTTTAGCCTGATCTTGCATATATTGTAACAACATATTACGTTTTTCAGCAGCAGATTCAGTTGAAGACATCAATGGACCTGATGTATATGCGGCTGATTCAATAGTTGGTCTTATTATTTGTTGTTCAATTGCTTTTGGACTACCAAATTTACGATGTGCTGTAATTAACTGTTCGTGGTCAATTGGCATTTCCCAAGAAATGACACCAGATACGTTTGCGTGACCACCATCATTAAAACGTACAACAACACTTTCATCGTCATTACTGCCCTGAGTAGGAGAAGAACTGAATGAAAATTGTGAACGTAATGGATAATGGGTTGCACTACCAAACCATTGCATATACCAACCTGGTTCAGTAGCAGGTACTAATTTACCATTAGGATATTGGATTACCATTTCTTCGGTACTATCCAATGTCTCTACTACACTACCAATAGACATCATAACAACAATTAATAATGCTGCTGATATTCCAAGAGACCAAATTTTATTTGTTGAAGCCGTACTTTCATTATAAGCCATGATTTTTATTTATCCTGTTCAGGGTGAAAAAGTTTATGTGTTCTTTGGTGTAATTCATCGGCGAGTTTTTGCTGTTCTTCAAGCTCATGAACAGTTTTTAACCCATCCTCTAATTCAACACGAGCTTTATTAAAAAATGGAAATATAGGTATATTTTTCCATAATGGAATAATAACCTGAGTCACCATAGTAATAAAAAATAAGAAGGTAATTAATCCTTCAAGCATTCGTACAAATTCCATATAATGTACCTCATTTGTATTTTTGATAAGTATCAGTTGATTTAAACCAAGTTAATCCACCCCAGCACACAGCAATAGCAATAGCTACCCAAAATAGTTTATTGATTAAAACGATAAAGAGAGCCACACAGAAAGCTAATGTAATTAAGAGTTGAATTGGTGTCATTTATAATACTCCTGAAATTTATTAATATTGCAGGAGTATTATCTAATAGAATTAAAGTAAAGTCAACAATGGGTATTATAATGTAATACGTTTAACCATTGAAATTGCTGTGGGTGGTATGTAATTTATTGTATATAAACTCATACCATTCTTTGATAATACATTTGGGTCTTTATATAAAGTAAAATATCCTAATCCTCTTACATTTGATAATTTACTAGTATCAATTTGCAATATAGCCCAATCTTTATAATACTTCATTGGATTAAATTTTGATACATCATATTTTTTGGTTTTTGATTGATTAATTCTTTGTCTTGATATATCTGGTATTAATTGTTCCGCTAATTTACTATTAGTAGTTACATATATTCTTGATGGATGATTGGATCTTGTTGATTTAGATCTTGGAGCTAATCCAACTTTACTTATTTTACTTTTCCATAATTGAGTTGGTGTTACATGATATAACCATTTAGGTATATTTGTATCAATACCTTTAGTATCACCAACTTCTTTGTTATCATTGGTGGTCTTTGATGCCTCAATTGTTATTATAGCTTTATCATAATCATTATCTTGCAATGCCTTTAATCCCTGTTGAAACGGGACATTATTAATACCCAGTTGAATGTCAGATATATACCAACCCATCTTAGTGATAAATTGTAACAATTTATCAATATTAACATTATTATCTGACGAAAGCTGTATCAGAATGTTGTGTAAATCCATTTCGATAGGATATATGTAAATATTATTAGAAAATTGAGACAATAAATGTTTTACTACCAAATTTCTTGGATGTGATAATAAATCACCTTCCAACAATTGATGTTGTTCATTTATAAAAAATTGGTCAATAAATTCTTCAATGTACTCATCATATATGAAATGAAACCATACAGCATATGGATGTATTGGTATTATATCATAAAGTCTCATCTAATCTGCTATTTTAATTGAGTGGATTGTATTACTGTAGTTAGTTGTTCTATATAATTTTGACGTATTCTATCACGTGCTAATATCTTTTGTTTAATGTCTGTGGAAACACATTGCATATCAATCGCTTTCCAGGTTGGAAGAACTGGAGGAAGAGGCACCGATAAGGGAGTGGTTACATACACCACTTTCTCACTTGGTGGAGGAGGTGGATTGGATGCACAACTAATAATTCCGACAGCCACTAACGATATTATAATAAACTTTTTCATTGGTCTTTTCCAAATTGGTCATTAAGTTGTTCGTCAAGAGTTTTTTGTTCTTGTATTCGCAGTTCTTCTTTTTGTTTTTTATCAAGTTGAGCTAAAGATTGGTCAATCTTTTGTTGTTGAGCCAATGCTTCTGCGTTTTGTGTAGCACGCATTTTTTCAACAACTGCTTCTTCTGTTTTATCAGCTAACGAAATCTCTTCTTTACTTTTAGCTGTTTTACTTTGAAAGAAACTAGTAATAAGAGCCAACAATGCTTTAAGTAGTTCCATTTTGAACACCTTTTTTCTGTGCTGTCCAACGAACTGGTTCTGATGTCACTGAACGAAGAATAATATTAATAACACCTAATAGTTCAACTTGAATCGATTCATCCATTACAAAACCAAATTTTTGTTGAGCAATAAATGCTAGTATAGCAATAAAGTTTACCCAAAAAGTTTTTGATTGATAAATGCGTTTAATATCCTGAATATCAACCTTTCCGTTTTGGTTAATATCCAAATCATTCATTGGTTGTAAATTTATTGCTGGCTCTTCTTTTGTTGGGGGTTCTTGTTCTGCCATAATATTATCCTTTTATCATTGTATCTATAGTGATTACACCAACAGCTCTCAATTTTTGAACTGCTAATTCGAGAGATAGGTTAACAACAGATTCTGCAACAGGTATTTGTTTTTTCATAAAATGATTTGCTATTAATACAAAGGCAGCATTTCTTTTTTCCCCAGGTGTTAATAAAGTGGGGTCATTAGCAATATCCTGAACTGCGTTCATAGCAACAGGTAATACTTGTTCTAATTCTGTTTTAATTGTTCCTTGTAATAATAGTGACAAATATTGTCCTGTTACTCCAGAAAACTTTAATACCCATGTTGATATACTCATTTCTGTGTTATTTTTTGCTTACAGCAGCTATTCTAAGATAACTTACTGCTAATTCAATTAATAATCCTGCTAACCAAGTAGCTAAATCTAATCCAATTACTTTTAATTGTTTCATAACAGCTTCACGTTTTTCGTTCCCTGGAGTATTTGGGTCATCTACTGTATTTACAGCATCTAATACTCGATTAAATACAGTCTTATCAGTTAATAATGTAGCTAACCCTTTTATTGCTGATTGTTTAAATGTTACTACTGCGTCCATGCATATCTCTCCTTTAAAATATTGAGGTTAAACTTTTTAGAGTTATTAAAATCTTAATTGCTGTCATTATTTCATTATACCGTTCAAGTGTAATCATTGATCTGTCAATATTATCAACTCGAGTTAGATCATCAATTAACTCATCAAATTCGCTTTTTGTAATTTCGTTAGCTTCTAATCTTATTACTAATTCCTTAGCACGTTCAGCTGCTTCTTTTACTTCAGGAATTTTAGAAACCAATAACTTATTTAAAGTTTCGGTACTAACTGTGTGTGGATCTGTTGGGATAGTAGTCATATTATAATCTTCCTAATGCACGAACAATCGTTATTGACCCTAACGATACATTTCTAAGTTTTTCTTGACAATAACCTTTTGAAGGTGTTCCTGTTTGATATCTAGCATATAATCCATCAATAATTCCTTTTAAGTTTTTAGAAGCATCTGAAACTTGTGGTCGTGATTCACGATTGGAGGAATAAAGATATTGATGATCCATATATTCTTTTATTCTATTTACTTCTGGGATAACTTGTGGACTACCACATAATAAAACAGCACTATCCGCCATTTCTGCTATAGAAACGTAATGGTCATATTCCATGGAATCAAATTGAAGATTAACACATGCTGATAACAATATGATTGATGTTATAATAAATATTTTTTTCATATATAAATTCTTTTGGTATGGGTTTCAATAGTATTTATAATAGAAACAAAGTAGTTAAATATTTTATTACGAGGTTGATATTTGGATCTATAAGCCATTTTAAGAACCTCTTGTTGTGCTTCATACCAATCTTTTTGATCATTACCTTGACCAAATCCTCTTTGTTCTGCTTTATAATATGCAGCAACTGCTATCATATCATCTAATGGTACTGGATATATAGGTATTAATTTAGGAGCAGTAACTCCAAATTTTAATAATTTAAGAAAGGTTTGAGGTGAATATCCTTTAATTCCTATTGTTTTAGAGTTTGTGTGTAATAATGTTCCACACAATCTATCCCATATAGAAAATACAGCACCATAATTACTATCATGCTCAATACGTTCAGCAGAATGATGTGTACGATGTAAATAAGGGGTAATAAATAATTGACTTAAATATTTTTCACCCTTAAAAGATATATTAGAATGATGAAAAAGCACAAATAAAGTTGTTAATATTTCGTGAAATATTACTACTATTTGATCTATTCCAGCTGTTATAATAAGAATAGTTTTAAACACATTAGTAACAAACAATTCTAAAAAATGTAATCGAAAGGCTGTAGATACATTTATATTTGAGTCGTTATGATGAACTTTATGAAACATCCACAAATAATCAAGTTTATGACATAACATATGCCAATAATATAAGAATATATCAAGTATAAAACAAGATAGAACTGCTTTTAGTGTGAAATTTGGAATAGCTGAAAGTATACCCCACCCTATCGAGGGATTTAATAGGAATAAAAATGCTGACGATGATAATGCTGTTGTTAGAAGACTATTAGTCGTAAACATTTTAAGGTTTGTTTTATACGATTGTTTTATTTGTTTTGATGGTATGTTATCTCGAGGATTACAAGTTTCATACATTAATAATACACAAAAAACTACTAATGGGATAAAAGGCATAAACCATAAATCTGATGGTAATGCTCTGATTGGTTCGGATAGAGTAATTAGGCTTATCATAGTCTTTTTCCTCACTATTGGTCGATACTTAAACTCCTTGTATCAACGGTTGATATTATCTCTCCTTATCTATTTATACACTTTTCTCCACAAAATACATTAAGATTACATTAAAATTCATAATTAGGTCCAAAGCGTTCTTCTAAGTTTTATCAGTCTAGTTAGCATTTGCTCATCTTCTTCATTCCAAGATTCTTCTAAATCCCACACTTTTTGGGATAATCTATGCATTTCTTTGCTATCTTCATCATTCAACTCTCTATCCAAAAACTCTGTTGGACCTAATTTATCATTATAAGCTGTCCAACCTGTAATATCATATGGGTCAGGACGATTAGGACGAACATCTTTCCACCAAAGATATAGAGCTTCTTGTTCATATGCTGCTAATGCTTGTGTTGTAAAATGTCTTCCATCATCTGTTAAAGTTTTTTCCCAGTCAAGATAAGCTAATCCATTCTCTCTTGAACGGTTAACACCCCAACGTAAACTTCTCCATCTCAAATACCAAGGTTTTTCTTTATATGGTTTACACCAGTTATGCATATGAGCTTTTTCGATTTCAACAAAATCAACCAATAACTCAAACATACCGTGAAGTAGTTTCTCATCAGTTTCGTGCCATTGACCTGGTTTTAATTTTGTATTAATCAAATGAGAACGTGTAATAAAACGATTACGAAGATATAATCGTATATTATCATATACATCATAAGGAAAGTATACAACATCTTGAATATTATCTAACCAATCTTCAACTAATGTGTATATCCAAGGATGTGCAGCTATAGTAGTATTTTTCCAAAGTTTCCATCCTTGTGTAGTTTCTGCTTCTGGTTTTTGTACTTTTACTAATGATAAAATCCAATTAGCAAACTGACTACAGCTCCAATAATTTTTCCTATATCTATAAAAATTCATATATTCCCTATATTTGTTTAAGTTTATTTGGTATTATTTGTTGATGTTGCCAATGTTTATCACTTTGAACGTGATCTGCACGTACATATTTAGCTACAGATTTATCAAAATCATCATAATGAAACCAATCTGCTACCCGTAGTACTAACCCTTCTTGTTTAAGAGGATCAAGTCTTAGAGCCAAATTTAATATCTGGTGTTCATTAAACATTCCTTGCCACAATACTGGTACAGTCTTAATATTATGTAGTTTACAAAAAGATTCTGTAGTATGCCAACTATAACAATAATTTTGATCATCCCATATTGAAAAAACATAAAAAAAGCTTTCTAACTCATTATACTCGATAGAATGTTTTGCATACAAATTTTCACCACATAGTCTACCTCCGTTAGGTATATTATATGCTA